>CDZB01044968.1_pt1 | contig 46299 bp, 31 predicted proteins | sample 554961 | NCBI WGS metagenome assembly CDZB01 (sample SAMEA3182106, study PRJEB8094) | gut metagenome | biome: human; feature: gut; material: Stool; isolation source: human stools | place: Canada | collected 2013-02-26 | reverse complement strand
CTCGTCCGGATCTAAATTGACTTGTCATCATGTGATGTGTGTCCGATTTAGATGCGACCGTCGTGTTAAGACGATTTAGATGCGCGTCGATTTTACAGAGGGCACACTAACCCCTTGGTGATGATGGGAGTTAAAAGGTTTCGCGTTCTACCGGACTTTTAACGCCATGCTTGTAACGAAGTCTATGTAATTAGTCCTCTAAAATCACATCTTCAAAAGAACTATCCAATTCCTCATACAAATCAGATAATATTCCAAATCCTTTAGCCGATTCATAGCAAAACACCCATGAATGTGTTTTCATATCAAACCGTTCAAGCATATAAGCGAATATATTTTCTTTTGGAGCGAAAACAACAATTCGATAAGTATAGTGATTGAAATATTTTTTTGTGATTACATTGGGATATTTATCAAGGGCATCACTTTTGTGTTTCAATGCGGAAACTGATAATATATGCAGTTTGGATATGTTGAAGATTTCAAGCTTTTTGCCACACTTGCTCGCTAATAAAAAGGTAAGTATTACCGTAAATATTTCTGCAAAAGCAAACGCCAGAAAAATAACATCATCTGATTTTGAAAAATAAGCCAAATCTTTTCCTTCAGTTAAAAAAACGCACCATCCAATATTGACAAACAGAAATGCGCCTGTAATGATGGTCGCTACTAAATAGCATATATAACTTTTCTTGCTTTTTTGATGTCTGTGTTTAACTTCTTCAATATTGACGGGATTAGAAGATTTTGAGATGCGCGATAAGATATATTGACATAAATCTTTGGCGTTGATTAAATCATAAATCCAAATGACATTGCTATCAAGAAACAACTTCAAATGCTTTCCTTGATTTTCTGCATTTGTAATATCGTTAAGTTTGATGTGTAATTCTTGCTCCCACCCAAACTCCGCATCAATTTTTCCATCTTCTATTTTCAAAAACGCTTTTCGGTTGAATCTAAAAATAAATATTGAAAGGAAGCCAAACAATAGTCCCAAAACAGCAAAAGTGAAACAGAAAATGCAGGACGATATATGGCTTGATTGAATTTCTTCAATACCCCACAAAGAAAAACGAATGGCTATGAAAGATCCGGAAAAAATAAAAAACAGACAAAATATATATTTTCTAAATGATTGCTTAAATTCTCCGTTCATGATGTGCCTCTTTTCTTAAATTATATTTTACCGCAATTTTACAAATATTTCAACCCTTTCGCAAGTTCAAATCTGTCCAAAATGCCGTTGCATCTACGGCTTCGTAAATAAATTTTGAACTGGAAGAATTTTTGAAAGGCTTCGGAAACTGTGTGGCGGTTCGAATCTGTCCACGGTTTTGGCTCTGTGGGGGATCTATATCACAAAATGCATTTCGCCGGTTCGAATCCGGCTATAGACCCGAAAGGAAATGAAATCGTGCGTTGCACGATGAAATCCGGCAAGCTCGGAAGAAATCTTCGGCGTGCCGCCTCAGATGAAATTAAATCCGCCTTTATCTCCTGCTGTAAGGCAGATTTCATCCACCGAAGGTGGATTTCTTCCGACATCGGCGGATTTAGTTGAAAAAAGCACTTGCGTAATCAAGTGCTTTTTTCTGGCTGGGGTGGCCGGATTCGGACCGACGCGTGCGGGAGTCAAAGTCCCGTGCCTTACCGCTTGGCTACACCCCAATAACAACGGTGACATTGTATCACAGTTTGCCGGCTTTGTCAAGATTTTTTGCTGAGTAATTTCCCGGCGGATTGCGGATCTGCTTCGACTGTCCGCAAACGTACCGGAAACACCGCCGCAAAGTACACCCCGGAGTCGCGGAAAAGCGATTGCTTCCGCGTACCCGCACCGTACTACACCTCAACGACCACCAACTCCCGCGAATTGAACAGGCGCGGAATCGGTGTCACGGTATTGGACAGCCCGCGCGAGATGACCAGACGCCCCTCATGGACGCCACTCGTATACTTGGGGAACAGCCCCTGATCCGGCGCGAACACGCCCCGTCCGAACAGGCGCCATTGCCCGCCGTGTGCGTGTCCCGCAACAAACAGGTCAATGGGATAATCCCGCAGGTAACGGTCAAAATACTCCGGCTGGTGGCAGAGCAGAATCCGGTAGCCCGGCGTACGGCAGAAACCGTCCAGCCAGTCGAGATCCGGCATTCGCCCGGGATTAAGCAAGCCGGAGCGCATACCGCCCAAAACCAATCCGCGATAGACCGTATAGCTCTGATCCAGCAGGACAGCGCCACTTGCACGGATGATGTCCTGCCAACAGGGGAGGATCGACCGTTGCGCGACCGACTCCCGCATCGGTTTTCCCAGGTTGATGTGTCCTGCGCCGGTTTCGTGATTGCCCCATGCGTAAAAGGTCGGCGCAAGGGCTGCCGCTTCAGCCAGGAAGCCAAGCCCCGGGCGGTCAGACTTTCCGGACTCGTCTGTCAGCACCGTCAGATTTTCAGTCAGATCTCCGGGAATCAGGATAAGATCCGGCGCGATGCGGCGCAGAGCTTCCATGAGCTTTCCGTAAGGTTCATCATGCAAATCAGCGACCACGGCTGCGCGGAAATGAACGCCGGGGTGTCGTTCCTCCCAGCCTGTATGAGGCACAACCGCACCGCAGGGAAGCCGCCTGTACGTGATCTGCATGGAAAAACTCCTTTGCTTTAAGAATACGTGCTGTGGCGTAGGCGCCGCACCAGTGCGCTGATGCCCCAAAGCAGGCACAGTCCCAGCAGTGCACCGACAACGTCAATCATGACGTCCAGCACGGACGCGCCCCGGTTCGAGAATATCTGATGAATTTCGTCAGAGGTGGCATACAGCAGGCAGAACACAGCCGGCACAGCCCAGCGGATGGCAGGGCGACGCCAGTTTCTGTCTTCCCATGCTACCAGCAGGGCGCCGAGCAGGATGGCAAGCACGGCATACTCCGTCATGTGCGCCAACTTGCGCACCGGCATTCCCAGACGCTCCACGATCTTCGTCTGCTCCTCGGCAGGGAGCTTTTCGTAGCCGGGAACGACAACCGGAGCGATAGCCTCCGTCACCTTGTCGCTCCGGTCGCCCGACTGCCTCTTGTCCTCGTTCGAGAACAGAAATATCATGACCATTTCGGCAAGAATGCCCAAAAGCAACAGAACGCATACGGTCAGACGTGCCGGGGAGCGATGTACGCGGGGGCGCCGCACGGAAGCGTCATCAGGAAGGGGAAGGTTCATGGAAACTGTTTCTCCTCTCTTAACTCTTAACTCTCAGTTCTCAGCTTTCAACTCTCATCTATCGTCTACCTATTCTGTGTGACCGACAGCCGTTTCACTTCCGGCACCCGTCAGGTGTCTCCGGCAGGCGGTGCAAAGCGTCGTCTTGCCAGCCGCCACGGCATCTGCCGGACTGCCGCTGCGGACGTCCTCCGAGCGGTTGATATGATAGCAGTTCCGGTCGGTGTGCGCGACCGTCCCACTCTCCAGCCAGTAGACCCTGCCCGCATATGCCGCCAGAACAGGATCTGCAGCGGGCGGTGGGGTATCCGGCTCCACGGGATCCGTAAATACAGCAGCGGAAATCTCCCGCAACTTTTCGGGTGTCAATGTCTCGCCGCCAACAAATCCGTCCGGGATCCCGCGGCAACCCGCAAAAAGGCAGACGGCAACAGCCAGTACCGCGCCCGACAAGGCAGCGCGACGGATACGTGCCCGCCTGCGTGCCGCACGTTGCATGATGCTCATTCCGGCGTTCCCCTCCGCTTCTGCGTCAGATTCATTGATGAATACGTGTATTATAGCATGCCACAGGGCGAAAGTCAAGGTCACATCGGGCACTTTTTTCCGCCCTGTTTCGACACGTCCGCCGGTCATCCGCTCCGGTAGAGCCGTTCTGAACAAAATCGGAGGCCACCGCAGAACTGCGATGACCTCCCAGTCGGCTCCGCTCTCTCCTCCTGCCGGACGCGCACGTTGCGCCACCGACCGGGTACAGGTATGTCACAGAGCCAATGGACACCCCGCACGCCGGACGGAACCGTTCCGGAACGCGTCCTGCGCGGACGGGGAAGCCAAAACCGACTGTTGCAGTATGCTGCATCGATATGAGCCATCTCGGACACAAACAAGACTGCACCTCTATCATACCACAAATTCGCGCCGCCGTCAAGCGTCAAATACAGGATTCGGCAAAAAATGTGAGGGAAGCGCGAATTTCGACGTTGCCTCGGGGGGCACCTTACCCCCGCTATATATCATATTTGGATAGAATCTCGCTGGGTGTGCGGCGCAGGAGCAGCATAGCAGGCAGCAGTCCGAACAGGATGCACGCCGTCAGGATGACAGCCAGCAGTCCACCCGCCAGCCACAGCGGGAAGTACAGCAGCTGATTGAAGAATGCCGCACCGGAGAGGTACATCATCAGCAACGACGCCACAAGGAAGCCGATAAACACAGTCAACAGCGTCAGCATAACCGTCTCGATCAGGAATCGGTACAGCAGATTCTTCCGGGAAACGCCGATGGCACGCAGAATGCCGACCTCGCGCACCCGGCTCATGAAGGACGAACGCATGATGAAAAACACGCACAGGCACATAAAGGCAAGTATGATCGTCAGCGAAATACCGGCGGTAACAAAGCTCTCGGACAGGTCGCCGGCATTCTGACGGAGCAGCGTGTCGCGCGTGACCAGCGCGTCCCCGAACTGAGCCCGCAGGTATTCTTCGGCGGCGGCACGGTCTGCGGCGTGTACCATCAGGTAAGCCGAGCGGTATGGCTGACCGTAGATCCCTTCCGTTCCGAACGGGATCACGTCCAACCGCCCGTCAGTTGTGCCTACGGAATACGACAGGGCAATGTAGTCCGCATCGCTCACCACCAGGGATCCGTTGCTCTGCGTATCGTCATACTGCCGATTTATTTCATCGATATACCGTTCCTCCATCCAAGCGTGCTCGCTCTTCCAATTGTCGTACTCCACCGATTCCAACTCTTTCATCGTTGACCAGCGCCCGTTTTCCTGCCGGAAGCAGTAAGCTTCCCACGCCGTCATAGCATCCGGTGCCATCTCGCCGATCAGCTTCGGCAAGCCGAATGCATTGAAATCACACCCATACAGATAGGAGTACAGCGATGCCATACTCTCCTTTTCCGCGTACAGCCACAGGGCGGAGTCTGTCATCTCGGCGCCCTCCCGGAGAAATTCCGGCAGGTAGCGCGGGAAATACTCGAACAGGTACTGCCAGAGAAGCTGACCTTCAGACAGTCCGCTGTCGGACTGCGTTCCGATATAGTCCCTCAGCGACAGCAGGGTTTCGCCCTTGACTGAAAGGACATACTGCGGGTACAGGTTCAGGTCTGCCCACGTCGTTATGATCTCCCGCACGGTGAAGCTGCGCCCGAGCACGGTCAGCATTTCGCCCACTTTGAAAACGCCGTCCCCCAGCACTGCGACCTCGCCGTTCTTCAGCTCGCCCTTGTACCTGGTCTGCAGCGAAAGCGGGGTCACAGGCAGATCCATATTGTCGCGCAGAACGCGCTGTGCCGCCGCAAGATCGGAAAGCAGGTACGCTTTCTCCGATGAACGGACAATGCCTGCAATGCTTAACAGTGCCGACGAGGTACTCATTCCCATATCCGTCGACCCAAACATGGTGTCCATATCTCCCGCCGAGCCGGCAGCCATCATCGTCAGCCCCAAAAGGTCTTCGTAGCTCTTGATATAGCTGGCTTCACTGCTCGCCAGCAGATCATCTGCCATGGCGGTTGTGATAAGAATCTCCGAAACGCCCGCGACCTCTTTTCTGCCGCAGACAAGCTCCGCGTCCCGCAGCATGGACAGCGGCAGGGTGTATCCCTGCGCGCTCAGAGTCGGCTCACTCTGCGCGGTCATGAACCCGGCGGTGCGGAACTGCACCTTGCCCCGGACGTTGTTCGGATGCGTGACCAGCTGTGCGCCGTTGATGCCGTTCTGCCCGATGATATCGCCCACCAACGCATTGTAGTCATACCCGAAATTGCCGGCTTTGTCCGCCTCGACCGGGATAAAGAACAGATCGGGGTCGTACTCCTTCCGGGACGTGATATAGCCCTTCAGATCGACGGCGGAGGAAGCTGTTGTAAACACCATGACGATCGCAAGCATGATCAGACACACGCGGAGGAACCGCTTGCCCCTCTTGCGGCGTTGCGAGTAGTTCTCCCGCCACGCCAAGGAAAGCGCGTTGCGGAAATGGTACAGCCGCCCGAAGTGCCCGCCCTCAATCGGTCCCAGTGCCGACATATCCAGCGGCTTTCCGCCCCGGTTGGCGTGCGCCGTGTCCGCCGTAGTCTGGAAACTGCCCTCCCGCAGATGGATCTCGGAAGTCTCATCCAGGAAACGGACACCGGGGGTATCGCAGGCAAGGAACAGCCTCCCCCCCTCGCTGACCAGCCGGATGTGTACCGGGCGATCGGCGGGCAGGTCGCCGTAGGTTGTCAGGCTGACGCCGGGCAGATTATCCGTGCGCGTAGCCAGATCACCGAGAAAGATGTCGTTCTTGTTGCGCTGGACATATCCGGTCGCACCGGTGTTGACACGGTCGCCGACAATGCGCCCGTCCGCCATCTCAATGACGCGATCGCAGTAATAATCCACCAGGTTCGCCTCGTGCGTGACCAGCAGTACCAGCCGCGTGCGGGAGATCTCCTTCAGGATGTCCATGACCAGCACGGTATTGTTCTCGTCCAGGTTTCCGGTCGGCTCATCCGCCAGGATAATGGCAGGCGATTTGACAATAGCGCGCGCGATGGCGACCCGCTGCTGCTGACCGCCCGAAAGCGTGTCGGGCGTGCGCTCGCGGAATTTGTCCATGTTCACGTCGGCAAGCGCCGCCAGGACGCGCGTCCGGATAACCTGCTCGTCCTCTACGCCGCACAGGCGCAACGCGTCCGCGACGTTTTCAAACACCGTTTCCCCGACGTTCAGATTGTAATTCTGGAAGATATAACCCGTATACCGGTTGCGGATAATATCGGGATCATTCGCAAGGTTTTCTCCGAATATCTCGATACTGCCCGATGCGAGGCTGTCCAGTCCACCGATGGTATTGAGCAGGGTAGTCTTACCGCAGCCGCTCTTGCCGAAAATGGCGATCATGCCGCTTTCCGGCAGGGACAGGCTGATGCCGTTCATGACGTGGATCTCGTTTTCGCGCCCACGGTTATAGTATTTCTGGGCGTTGTCTATTCTCAGGATAGCTTTCTCGCTCATGCCTTGTTTCCTCCCTTCAGCGTTTTCTTGACCGACTGGCTGAACATCTTGCGCACGTACCGGCGGGACAGCCGCAGTGCGACTGCCACCAGGAGCAGCGCCAGCAGGATATATTCCCGCGCGTGCAGGAAGCTGAACAGCTCATTGGTCTGCGGAAGCGAATATACCACAGTGCAGGCGACCGCCGTCACGAGTATGGCGGGAATCAGAGCAGTCAGCGTCTGCACGTAGATGCTGATTCGCACAACCGGCGTCGGAATGCCCATGGAACGCATGATGGCGATATCGCCCCGCGATGCATTCATGGCGTGCGAGGTGCAGAGCCCCAAAAACAGTGCAATGAACACAACAGCCAGCACCCAGCCAACCAGCAGGAATCCGCTCGTAATAACCTTTTCCAGTCGTTCCAGAACATCCTCATCCACCGTCTCATCGGACGGTACGGCAACGTATCCTGCCTCGCGCAGCTCGTCTACCTTTGCGTGCGCTTCGCGGTCGCTGTCAAAGAACAGGCTCGCCTGGGTATACGCTTTGGTAAAATACTCGTTCTCCACGAAGGAAGTCAGAATATCCGGCGCAACGACCAGCGCCATCTCGTCATATGTCTGCCGGAGAAGCACCGCCGTCTCCTTGCTCACCGAGGTGACAAGCCGATAGCCGGAGAAATCCATACTAACGTCGCTCCGCTGCCCGTATCCCGAACCACGGAAGTCATCCGCGTACCCTGTACGGTACCCGTACTGATTCTTCCGGTAGCTGACAAATGTGCCCGTCAGGGACACGTCTGCACTGACATTCGCGGCATCGTAGACGGTATCGCCATTCACCAATGACGCCAACGTGTAGGTGCCCGGCTCCATGCCGAAATCCACTATAATGCCGCCGCCCTCCAGCCGGTATTCCCGTGAAAATTCGTTGCCCGGCTGGCTGGACTTCAGCCCGACCGAAACGGAGAAGTTATGCTGCTGCTTCTGGAAGAATACTGCCGCAGTCGCCGTCCGGTAGCCCTCCTCCGTAAACAGCATCCGGGAATTCCTCGTGTTGTCGTAGAAGTAGCGCACACCGGTAACGGTGTAGTTGGTATTGCTCAGCACGCCGCTGTTATAGCTCGTATCCGACGACAGGACGAAAGGCTCAAACTCCTCACCCGCCCCATAACTGCTCTTCATGAAAATCGGCAGTTCCAGAAGAACCTCATTCGCAGTCTCCGGCAGGCGACCGCCGTCCGGCGTGACACCGTTCGCATAGGCAAAGCGGAAGTTCAGGTAGTGCAGACCGTCCTCCTGCCAATTCTTCCCCAAAAACAGTGTGACGGTCTGATCCATCAGGTAATCGTAGCGGACCGTGCGCTCCGCCCCGACTGTTGCTGCCAGCTTTGCCAGCTCATCCGCCGTCATGATGCCGCCGTCCGCCCGCGCAATGACGGTCCGCCCCTGCATATGGGTGAACATATAATTCTTGTCAAACAGTCTCTCGGCGGAGGAGGACAGCGACGTGACCACCGTCAGAACCAACGCAGTCACGATCATGAGCATACACAGGAACAGCGACAGCTTGGGCATGGCACCGAAGCGGACACGCCCCAGCGTCAGTCCGTTGCGCAGCTGCTCACGCCGCCGTGCAAACGGCTTCTGCGGCTCGGTCACCTCCGGAGGCGGTGCCTCGGTCGGGACAGGTGCGGGCTTGGAAATGACCTGATCCGACTCCACGGCGCCGTCAAAAATGCGGATATGCCGCGTGGCACAGTGCTCGACCTGCTCAAAATTGTGCGTGACAACCACCACCAGCTTGTCGCGGGAGACCTCGCGCAGGAGCGAGATGATCTCCTCTGAGGTCTGGCTGTCCAGATTGCCGGTCGGCTCGTCCGCCAGAATGATGGGGCTGTCCTTGGCAAGTGCGCGGGCGATGACGGTGCGCTGCTTCTGCCCGCCGGACAGCTTGCTCCCCTTGTGGTGAATGAATTTTTCCAGTCCCACGCGGCGCAGAAGCTCCAGTGCGCGCGCCCGGCGCGCCCGGCGGTCGGAGATGTTCATCAGCGCCAGCTCAACATTCTGCAGAACCGTGAAGCTTTCGATGATGTTATATTCCTGAAAAATGAAGGAAATATACTGCTTCCGATACTCCTCCCAATCGCTCTGCAGATAGTGCGAGGTCGGCTCCCCGCAGATCAGCAGTTCGCCCTCCTCGTAGGTGTCCATCCCGCTGAGCACGTTGAGCAGCGTGGATTTACCCGAGCCGGATTTGCCTGTGACCGCAACAAACTCGCCCCGGTCAAAGGACAGGTTCACCCCGCGTATGCCTACTGCCACATTCCCCTCGGACACGTATATCTTCCCGATATTTCTCAATTCCAGCAACGGTGTCGGCATTTTTATCTCCCTTCGTTTTCTGAATTTGCTTTCATATTGTATCACATCCCGTATCTGAATGCAAGAGGACGGCGCAGAATTAAAAAAATCTTAAGAAATGGGACGCGATGCTTGCGGGCGTCCGTCCGATGCACCGAGAAAGGGAGCGCCTGCCCGAAGGACAGCGCTCCCCTTCCCTGCTCAGTTCCCGCCCCGCGCGAAGCACTCCGCCGCGGTCAGGGTATTGCGCAGCAGCATGGTGATGGTCATAGGTCCGACACCGCCCGGCACCGGCGTAATAGCAGACGCGACCGGCTCGACCGATGCAAAATCCACGTCCCCGGTCAGCTTTCCGTCCGCGCGGCGGTTCATGCCGACATCCACCACCACGGCACCCGGCTTGACCATATCGGCGGTAAAGAAATCCGCGCGCCCGATCGCCGCGACCAGGATATCCGCCCGGCGCGTGACCTCGGCGAGATTCCGCGTGTGGCTGTGGCAGACCGTCACGGTGCCGTTCGCCTGCAGCATCAGCATTGCCATGGGCTTGCCGACAATGTTGGAGCGCCCCACCACAACGCACTCCTTCCCGTCGCAGGAAATGCCGTAGCGTGCAAGCAGTTCCATGATCCCGGCAGGCGTGCAGGGCAGAAAACTGTAATTCCCCGTCAGGAGCCTGCCGACATTGTAGGGATGGAAGGCATCCACGTCCTTGTCCGGACGGATGCGGAGCAGGATGCGCCCGGCGTCCAGATGGCGCGGCAGGGGCAGCTGCACGAGGATACCGTGGATGCGGTCATCCTCATTCAGTCTGTCCACCAGCGCCTCCAGTGTCTCCTGCGTCGTGTCGGCGGGCAGTTCAAAGCCCTCCGAATAAAAGCCGACCTGCTCGCAGGCACGGCGCTTGTTCCGGACATAGACCTGCGAAGCTGGGTCGTCGCCCACGATGACCACTGCCAGACCGGGCACAACGCCGGTGCGTTCGGTCAGGGCGCGTGCCGCCGTTGCGATTTCCCCACGCACCTGCGCGGAGGTTGCTTTTCCGTCAAGAATGACTGCCATATAGTTTACTCCTCGTTTCTTCAGTGCTTCCCTGATACTATGCGATATGCGGTATTCCCCTATGTTTCAGGCGGATATACCACCGCCAACGCGTACTGCCCCGGGCGGAAGGTGCGGCGGAACAGTGCCTCCACCTCCTCAAACGTAATCGAGGCAGCCGTCGGCAAAAAGTCAAACAGCGACAGCCCGTCCATCGCGTAGGACAGGAGCGAACCGCCGATGCTCTCGGTGGAGTCAAAGCCGGTCACGTAATCGGCATACTGGATGCGGCGACTGCGTTCAAAGGCGGCGCGGGACAGTCCCTCGCGCGTCAGCCTGTCCACGCAGGCAAGAAAGGCACGGTAGACCGCATCGGGGTCATCGGATTCACCCGTGAAATCGTAAAAGGCGTACCCACGCCCGATGGAGGTGCCGTAGGACACGCCCGGCGTGACCAGCCCCGACTCGTACAGTCCGTTATAGAAGTCCTCCGAGCAGGAGAACAGCATCTCGGACAGGATGCACATACACAGGTCACGCCGGAGCATTCCGCGCGGGTCTTGCGGAATATCCGCGTCCTTGATGCCCAGGGAAAACACCGGCTTGGAGACTGACGCTCCGGCACCGGGATGTGTCCCGTCCGTAACCTGCCGCATATCCCGCACGGCGCGTTCCCGGCATACGGCGGCAGGCTCGTGTACCGGACGGGGAGCCGGCAATGTACCACCCTGCCCGCCCGGCTTCCGCGCCAGACCGGGGCAGGCATCCACTGCCGCCAGCACCTGTTCCGGCGTGACCTGCCCGCAGACAGCCAGCGTCATGCCGCCCCGATCGTAGCGGGCGGAAAAGGCAGTATGCAGTATCTCTGCCGTGATGCGCCCGACCGATGCCTCAGTCCCGCAGATATCGCCCCGGATCGGGTGGGAACGGTACAGCGACCGGAGCAGCAGATTGGCGCACACCTCCCACGGATCATCCGCTCCCATGCGGATCTCCTCACGGATGATGCGCCGCTCCCTTCTGACCGAGTCAGGCGTGATGTGCAAACCCGAGACCATGCGCAGCAGAGCACCCAGTGCCCGGTCAAAGCTGCCGGCTCTGCCCTCCGTACAGGAGAACAGGTAGACCGTCCGGTCATAGGTCGTGTAGGCATTGACCTCCGCGCCCAGCGCGGCAAACGCCGTCTCGGCGTCCCCGCCCCGTGCCGTCTCAAACATTTTATGCTCCAGGAAGTGCGCAACGCCTGCAGGTTCGCCGCGGGCACGGTCGAAGGAGCCGCAAGGTACGCCCAGCGCGGCATACGCAGTGGACATATCCTTCGGGCAGACCAAGATGCGCAGTCCGGACGGGTGGCGCGTCTCGTAGTAACGCTCACCCAGCTCCGGGCATTCATGCAACCGGAATGATGCAGATTCCAATACTCAGTCCTCCTCGTCCTCGTCCGGGCAGTCGCAGTCGGACAGCCCATCGTCCTCCGCGCCGTGCGCCGCGCCGGGTTCGCTTCCCAAAAAGTACACCGTGTCGGGCACAAACCGTGCCGCCGCACGCATCAGCTGCCGCCTGTCCACCGCCAGCACCTGTGCCAGACGGGATTCCGGCGTGTCGGATGCGTCGGCAAATCCGGCACCCGCAGACTCGGTACCGTTCAGCACCCGCCCGAACCACAGATTCTCCAACGCGCAGGGGCTGTCCGGTATCTGGCGGAAGGCATTCCCGTAGGACGCCTTTGCCAGCCGCAGATCATGCGCCGTAAAGCTTCCCGCCGCGACGCCCTCCGCCTGCGTGCGGATGGCGTTCTCTGCCGCCGTCCGGTTGGCAGGCGCGACGCCACAGGACACGGTCAGCACGCCCTTGGAACCGAAAAACGCCGAATCGCAGTAGTAGCAAAGCCCCAGCTCCTCCCGCACATGGCGAAACAGCAGACTGTCCTGCATGACGCCCAGCATCTCATTGAACAGGATGGCGGCTGGAAGCAGTTGCCTGTTTTCGGACTGGGTGATACCCGATGACCACCCCATGCACAGCCGCCCCTGCGAGAGACTGCGCGCTTCGTCCACGCGGCGCGGCACAAGCGGCGCAGCATGAGGCAAGGTAGGCGGCAATGTGCGGCAGGCTGGCTTGAGAGCGGCAAACGCCGCCCGCCAGTGTGCCTCCAGCGTCTCCGGAGAAGCCTTACCCACATAGAACACCTCCAGCCGCGCGCAGGCGAGAAACGACTGCCACAGCGCCGTCAGCTGCTCCGCCGTCACGTCCCGGATGTGCTCCGGGCGCCCGAACAGCGACACGCCGCTCGGCTCCTGCCCGTACAGGATGTGCCGCATCCGCCCCTCGGCGTAACTGCGCGCCTGATTGCGATCCGCCAGGATAGCATCGCACAGTGCCTGCTTCTCCTGCTCCACAGACCGCCGGCGCAGAACGCCGTCCTCATCGGTCAGCGGCTCCAGGATAAGACCGGCAAGCAGGTCGGCAACGCCGCCCAGAATATCCAGTCCTCGGTCGGCGGCAGGCAGGCAGGAGTCATCCAGCATCTCGGCGGTGAAACCGAGCACCTGCCGATCGCCCGCGTGGAAATTACGGATGGTCAGCGTCGCGCCATACAGCTCATCCAATCGCCGATTGATGCGCAGTTGACTGGGAAACCGGCGGCTCCCGCGCCGCAGGACGCCGAACAGCAACGTCATGCGCGGCGAAAGCACTTGATCCGCCGGCAGGATGGCGGAAATGCTCAGGCGGGCGGTTTTGAATCGCTCGGTCTGCAGAATGTGCAGTGTAACGGCATCACCCACGCGGACGGTATGGGGCGGAGACATCAAAGCGGCACTGCTCACGCCTGTGCTTCCTCCGGTGCGTGCTTGATGCCGTCCCACACGGCGTTAAGCTCTGCCATGGACAGATCCGCCATGTTCTGTCCGCGCGCCCGAACCGCATGCTCGACCCGCTCAAAGCGGTCAATGAACTTGTCCGTTGCGTGCATGAGGGCTTCCTCCGACTTGACGCCGAGCTTGCGTGCAAGGCTGGTCACAGTCAGCAACAGATCGCCCAGTTCCTCCTCTACCGCCGCACCGTCGCCGGATGCAGACGCCGCCCGCACCTCGGCAATCTCCTCCGCCAGCTTGGCATACACTTCATCCGCATCGGCAAAATCAAAGCAAGCCGCCTTTTTGCCGACCTTCTGCGCCCGCATGAGTGCCGGCTCCATGGCGGGGATCGCGCGCAACTGATCCGTCAGCGTGACACGCTCCGCCTGCTTTTCCACGCCCTTGAGTTTTTCCCAGTTTGACAGCACCTGCTCACTGCCGTCCACGTGCACCTGCCCGAACACGTGCGGGTGGCGGTATATCAGCTTCTCGCAGATGTCGTTTGCCACATCGTATACCGTGAAGCGCCCCACCTCGTCCTCTATGCGCGCATGGAACACCACCTGCAACAGTACGTCACCCAGCTCCTCCCGCAGATGCACCGGATCATCCCGGTCGATCGCCTCCACGACCTCATACGTTTCTTCAATCAGATCGTTGCGGATGCTGTGATGATTCTGCTCGATGTCCCACGGGCAACCGCCCGGAGAGCGCAGCAGCTCCATGATCAGCACCAGATCGTCAAACGTGTAGCTCCCCTTCTCCCGGGACAGCAGGTAGTCGATTTTCTCCTCACGGCTTGCGTTTTGCATATCAGATATCATGTTCGGTTTTCCTTCCTTTTTTGATGTATCGTACGGCGGGCAGACAGACCGCCGCCGCGCCCGTACCGTACAGCAGAGCGGTGCCCCCTATGCGGCATAGAATATCCGGCACGCTGTCCCCGCCGAATCCCACGCAGGAACACAGGCGCGGCGCCAAAGCCACCGCGGGCAAAGCCAGCGCAATAGGCAGAATAAACAGTCCCGCCAATGCCCGCCCGTGCGGCAGGATATCCGGCGCAAAGCGGGCAAGCAGAATACAGTTGCAGAGCAGGATCAGCGTGTCACAGCACAGAGAACTGACCGGTGCGGCAAGCATCCCCCAATCCGGCAGAGCCAGCAGTCTGTATGCCAGCACCGCCTTGACCGATGTGCCGATCAGCATGGAAACCACCGGTGCGGCGGCGTGTCCCGCCGCCTGCAGCATGGCACCCGTGACTGTAATCAGACACGCGGACGGCACCGCCAGCCCCAGCAGGCGCAGCCACGGCGTTGCCTCCGCGACCGCCTCCGGCTGTCCGCGGAACAGCAATGTCAACACATCGCCGCCAAGCCCAAACAATCCGAGTCCGGCGGGAACGGCAAATGCCAACGTCAAGCCCAATGCCCCGGCGCAAGCGCGCCGTGCCTGTCGCGCCGCCTCCGCGCATTCCCCGGCAGCAGTCCCCGTCCGGAGACGGCGGACTGCGCCGGACAGTACCGGCACCAGCGACATCGCCACCGAGGCGGACAACGAAGGCAGTATGTTGAACACCGGAACCGCCAACGTGGAGTAACAGCCATACAGTGCGTTGGCACGGTCGCCCGACACCCCCGCATCCTGCAGGCGGCGCAGGATCAACGCAAGATCCACGCATTTGGTCAGGCTGATGACTCCGGCACTCAGCGTCACGGGCAGTGCCACCGCCGCCAGCCGTCGCAGGATATGCCGGCGTCCCGGCAGAGGAACCGGCGGCATATCGACAGGCAGGGCGTCACCTGCGCGTCTGTCCTGCCGTGCCAAGCGGAACAGCAACCACGCCGCCGATGCAACTGTCCCGGCTGTCAGTCCCAGAACCGCGCAGGCAGCCGTCACGGGAAGCGGTGCGCCCCGCCGGGCGGCAAAATACGCAAAGGCAAGTCCGAGAATCAACTTACCCAGTGCCTCGATGACCTGCGAAACGGCTGTCGGCTTCATGTCCGACAGCCCCTGGAAATAGCCACGCGCCGCACCTGCCAGGCAGACCGCCAGCACCGCGGGCGACACAGCCCGGATGCTCGCCGCCGCGTCCGGATTGCCCAGCATCTCCGCCCACAGACGGGCAGGCAGCAACAGTGCCGCCGTGCCCAGCACGCCGATGGTACAGAACACCGCCAGTGAAACACGGTATATCCGCCTTGACAGCGCCCGGTAGGCAGGCGCGCCGTCCCCGCCTGCGAGCAGTACCGACATGGCAACCGGCAAACCGGCGGTGGACAGCACGCACAGGAGCGCGTACACCTCATAGGCAGTATTGAAATACCCCATCCCCGCCGTGCCAAGCACCCGGAGCATAGGGATCCGGTAGGCAAGTCCGATCACCTTGACCGCCACGGCAGACAGCGTCAGCAAACTGACCCCCGAGAGGAATTTTCCACCCTCGCGGGCGCGGTTGACAGCAGACTTCACGGCACACCTCCGGACAGCAGAACGTTACCTCATGGTATGCGCCGGGGGGCGGGGGTATGCAGGGCGGCATGATTACAGACTGCTATCTGTCGGTTTCCAGACACATCGGGATAAACTCCCGGTACAGCGCACCGGCGGGCAGGTATGCGGACGGGATACCCTCCACCGCGCGGAGTGACGCGAGGATATGCTCCGCCCGCACGGCATGACGACCGGTCACGGGGTAGTCCCGGAACAGGCGCTCCAGGTACGGCTTGAGCATATGCAGTTCAAACGGCATGGCGGAATCTATCAGGTAGTCGCATCCGTTGGCAAAGGGGAGGATTGATGTCTCCTCGTTGGCACGGACACTCTCCCACAGTGCCAGGGTGAAGGCGGGTGTCGCGTCCCGTACCGCCTCGTCCCGCACCAGCCGACGCAGAAGGCGCAACTCCACCGGCGGAAAAATCTCGCCGGCTACCTCCAGCCCGTGCAAAGCCGAAATATACACGCTGCGGGACGGGATGTCGGCAAACAGCGCCGTCACGGGCGGGTACAGTGCCTGTATTCCCTCAAACAGGAACACCGGCTTTTCCTCGGCGGGGACAGCCAGATGCCGCGTCCCCGCGCGGTTGCCCGTGGTGAAGTTGAACACCGGAATGTCGGTCTCCCCCGTCCTCCGCAGCTCCCGGACGCAGGCTTCCATGGCACCAAGATCCAGCGTATCGGCGGAATCGTAGTCCGGTGTCCCGCCGCGCGCCCGGGCTCGCTCCTCCAGTTCCTGACGGTCCAGATAAAAATCGTCCAGTGAAATGGGATATACGGACAACCCCGCCGCCTCCAGCGCCTCGGTCAGCTTGCCTGCCGCCGTGGTTTTTCCGGAGCAGGTCGGTCCCGTCAAACGCAGAATGCGGATGCCGTCCTCGGCGCACTCCCGGCTGACAGCGGCGGACAGCGCGACCAGCCGCGCTTCAAAATCCGCCTCAGCCGTCTCCACCGTCCGCCGCGCCTCCTCAGGCGTTCCCAGCGACGGCGGAACCGTCCTATAAGTCTGCTTGGATGTGTATCGGTTGAACAATCGGTTTCCTCCTTTGCCGGCAATACTGCAAGCCGTGCGGGCTCCCTCATTCCAGCAGTCCGCGCTCCCGGTAGAATGCCTCTATGCGGTCTGCCTGCTCTGCCATAACGGTATCCCCGTCGCTGTCCAGATACTCGTAGGGATACTTGGGGTTGAACAGGCGGTTGATATACCGGGCTGAGCCGTCCGCCGGCGCGTAATCCACCAGCTTGGTAACAGCGCCCGCACCGACGGCAAAAATGGAATGAACCTCCTCCATCATGTAGATATTATACAGTCCCTCGTAGCCGGGCAGAGCAAACCCGACGTTCTCGAAATTGCCGACCGTGTTTTTCTGCCGATACATATAGTATGGCACATATCCCTCGTGGATGCACTGTATCTGCGAATAATCCACGCATTTCCCGGTATCGCCGCCGCGCATGGAGTAGATATCCCCGCCGCCGCGCCGCAGGTCGGAGGAGCGCTTGACGCAGAAAGTATGCACCGTGATATTCTCCGGGCGCAGGCGGATGATCTGGTCAAAGGACGCCGAGAAGGTGGGGAACCGGTCGCCCGGCAACCCGGCAATCAGGTCGGTGTTGACGACCGGAATACCGGATGCCCGCGCAATCTCATAGGCGCGGAAGAACATCTCGGTGTCATGGGCACGCCCGATGCTGTGCAGAACCTCGTCGCACAGGATCTGCGGGTTGACGCTGACGCGCCCCACACCGAAGGATCGTGCCACCGCCAGCTTGTCCGCGTCAATGGTATCCGGGCGTCCCGCCTCCAGCGTGAATTCCTCCAACCGGCTGACGTCCGTCATCTCCGCCACCGTACCCAGCAACAGCCGGAGCTGGTCGGGATTCAGAATGGTGGGCGTGCCCCCGCCGATATAAACCGTGCGCAGGTTCAGTCCCAGCCGACCGATCAGGTCAAAGGTTCGCCGCAGGTCGCGGCACAGCCGCAAAAGGTAGTCCGGAATGAGCGACAGCAGGCGCTTGGAGGTGTAGGACACAAAGGAGCAGTAGGCGCACCGCGTCGGGCAGAAGGGGATGGATATGTAGACCGAGCAGTCGCGCTTGCCGGGTGTTCCGATGAGGCGCGCCTCGTTGACCGCCACCTCGGTAGCAAGGCTTGCCTTTTTGGGAATGACAAAGTAGTCCCGCGCCAGTTCCTTTTTGACGCGCGTCTTGCTCATGCCGCGCTGGAGCAGTTCGGTTGCCACCTTGGACGGGCGGACGCCGGTCAGCATCCCCCACGCGGGACGATACCCGCGCAATGTCTCACAGACATTGGTCACGGCGTCCCCGACTGCAATCTTCTCCATGCGCTCCCGCGTGTACCCCTCACGATACGGGTAACTGCGCTCCGCCTCCGCCTGCTCCCCCCGGAAGCACAGCTTTGCCCGGACGGTCACGCCCTCCCGCAGCTCGCCGCCCTCCTCTGCCCGGACGGCGTCCCGTTGCAGGGAGACCCACAGTGCGGGCGTTTCCGCACTCGGCTCCTCCTCGTCCGAAAACTTCGCGCCGGGGAAAAAGATCATGCACAGCGTCTGTACATAATACTTGTTCACGGGTCCTTCAATGTAAAGTCTCATACCGGAATCCTATTTCCCTCACAATTATTTTGATGTGCCCGCGCCGGGCTTCAGCACCTCGGAATCCATCACGATGGTGACAGGTCCGTCATTGCACAGGCTGACCTGCATATCCGCGCCGAACTGCCCGTGCTGTACCGGAACCGTCTCCGCCGCCCGTTCCAGAAACAGCCGATACAACCGTTCCGCCTCAGCCGGCGCCGCCGCGCCGAGAAAATCCGGACGGTTGCCGTGCCGGTAGTTGGCAAGCAGAGTGAACTGGGACACAACCAGCAACCCGCCGCCGACATCCTGCACCGACCGGTTCATTTTACCGTTCCCGTCCTCAAAAACGCGCAGTCTGAGTATCTTGGCAAGCAGGCGGTCGAGATCCTCCTCGGTATCCCCCTGCGCGACGCCGAGCAAAACCAGGAAGCCTCTCCCGATTTTGCCGACCGTTTCGCCGCTGATATCAACCTGTGCCGCACTGACCCGCTGAAGCACCGCTTTCATGTACTGTACCCTGCCCCGGCGGGGCAGATCCTTTCTCCGATATCCGATAGCGGGATTCCCTGACTGTTCCGGCGTTCCGCCGGCTGCCACACGTGGCGCTCTGTCAGGGATCCCCCGCGATTATTCGCCTGCTTTGTCCCCGCCCTTGGCAGAGCCGGTAAAGCCGCGCACAACGTCCACCACGTTCTCCAGCGAACGCAGGCGGCTGACGATGGAATTGTAATGATCCACGTTCTTGCAGCTGACCTTCAGGTTCATGATGGCACGTCCGCCGCTCGCCTTCTGCGTGTTGACCGACAGGATGGACACCTTCATGTCCGCCAGCGCCGCCGACACGTCCGCCAGCACACCCACCACGTCCAGCGAGTGTATCTGGATCAGCGCCCCATACACACTGCGACTGTCAGAAGCAGTCTCCGGCGCCTCCCAGTACGCGCGCTTCCAGCGGTCTGCCTGATCGGGATTGCCCATGCCCTGAACCGCGTTTGGACAATCAATCTTGTGAACCGAAATTCCGTAGCCCTTGGTCACAAAGCCGACCACCTCATCCCCCGGCAGGGGATTGCAGCATTTTGCAAACTTGACCACACAGCCGTCTGCGCCGTCCACCACAATGCCGCTGTTGGAGCGCAAGTGTCGGAGCGGAGTGGTCGTGACGACCTCCTCCGGCGTCGGATCGGGGGCAGGCTGCGTGTCCTCCGCCTCGTTGGATGCCGCCAGCTCCTCCAGTATTTTCGGCAGTATCTTGCCTGCCGACAGTTCCCCGTAGCCGATGGCGTTATACAGGTCGTCCGCGGTGGTGAAGCCGTTCTTCTGCGCCGCCGCCGTCACCAACTCCAGCCGGCGGGACTCGCCCAGCCGCGGCGCCGCCTTCTTCAGTTCGGCGTCCACGGTGTTCTTGCCCATCTGGATGTTCTCTGCGCGCCGCTCCCGCTTGAACCACAGGCGAATCTTGTTCTTCGCCTCGCCCGTCTTGACCACCGACAGCCAGTCCCGGCTGGGTCCGTGTCCGGAGGATGCAGACGCCGTGAGTATCTCCACAATCTCTCCGTTGTTCAGCACGCGGTCGATGGGCACGATCATGCCGTTGATCTTGGCACCTATCATGCGGTTGCCCACCTCGGAGTGGATGGCATACGCGAAGTCAATGACAGTGGCGCCCTGCGGCAGTGAGATGACGTCCCCCTTGGGCGTAAAGACAAACACCTCATCGTGCGAGATGTCGATCTTGAGCGCCTTCATGAACTCCTCCGGGTCGCGCGTCCCGTCCTCGGTTTCGATCAGCCGGGCGATCCACTCCAGCTTCTTGTCCATCTCCTCCTTGGACGTAACGCCTGCCTTGTACTTCCAGTGCGCGGCGATACCGTACTCCGCGACGTGGTGCATTTCCCACGTCCGGATCTGTACCTCAAAGGGAATGCCGTCGCGCCCGATGACAGTCGTGTGCAGGGAGCGGTACATATTGGGTTTGGGGATGGAAATGTAATCCTTGAAGCGCCCCGGAACGGACTTGAACATCTCATGGATGATACCCAGTACGGTATAGCACTCCATCTCGGTATCCACGATGACACGCATGGCGTAAAAGTCGTAAATCTCGTCAAAGCTCTTGTTCTGGTTGAACATCTTGCGGTATATGCTGTACACCGTCTTGATGCGTCCCTCCAGCGTGAAGTGGATGTGGTTTTCCATCAGCTTGTCGTTTACCATGCTGCGGATGCTCTCGATGAAGTCCAGGTTCTGCCCGTACTTTTCCTCAATGTGCTGCTGCACCTGTGCGTAGCCGATGGGGTCAAGGTATTTCAGACTGAGATTTTCCAGCTCCTGCTTGATCTTTTGCATACCGAGCCGGTGTGCAAGCGGAGCATAGACCTGCATGGTTTCCAGCGCGGTCAGACGCTGTTTTTCCTCCGGCTTTGCGTCCAGCGTGCGCATATTGTGCAGGCGGTCACAGAGCTTGATGAGGATAACGCGCACGTCCCGCGACATGGCAAGCAGCATCTTGCGCAGGTTCTCAATGTGCGCCTCCTCCTTGTCCGCCACCTGAAGCACCACCATCTTGGTAACGCCGTCCACCAGCGCGGCAACCTCCGGTCCGAAGCGCTTGGCGATTTCCTTCGTGTTGGTCTTCTCGCCGCAGTCCTCCACCGTGTCGTGAAGCAGGGCGGCGCAGATGGAATCTGTATCCAGCTCCAGCCCCGCCACGATTTCCGCCACTGCTACGGGGTGCGTGATGTATGCCTCCCCGCTGGCGCGCCGCTGCCCTGCGTGCAGTCCGGCGGCGTAGTCGTACGCCCGCTGAATTTTGTCAATATCGTACTTCTTGCCGGTCGCCCGCAGAATATCAAGCAGGCGGTCTATACTCTCATGTACCGTTTGTTCCATCGTCCTATCCTTTCGATCCTCCGCCGCGCGGGGATACCATCCTTCATGCGGGCGCGGTTCCCTTCCCGCAACGCTCGCGCAGGCTGCGCAACAGCGGAGACGCCTCCACCGAGGTGTGGGGTGCGTCCGGTGTGATTTCATAGGTCAGGATGCCGTCACCCACATCCTCGATGCGGCAGACCGCCATCTCGTTGAGGATGCGGAGAATCAGCATCAGCTTTATGTAGCACATAGGCGCTCCGGCGGCAGCCAGACGCGCGCGCAGTTCCCCTGTACGCACGGTGCGGGAGCCGTTCCGGACACGCTCACGCAGGCAAACGTACACCCGTGCCACGTCGTCCCGATCGGGAAGCAGTCCCTCCTCCGGAGAAAGCCCGCCGCCTGCCAGCAGGCTTGCCAGCCGCTCGTCCGCCGCCGCCTTTTCACGCTCCTCGGCGGCAGAGTGCCGCACATCCCGCAGAATCAGTTGCAGCGACTCCACGCCGTGATACTCATTGATCCCCAGCTGGAACAGCACGTCCACCCGGTCGCCGGTCTGAACCGGAAGTGCGGACGTCGGCATACCGAACCAGAGTGCCTGGAACAGCCTCCCGTCCGCATACAGCGAAAGGCGGGTATGCTTTCCGCCCGACAGTGCGGTGATCTGCTGTACCGTGGCGTTCTCCAGCATCAGCAACGGAACCGGGTTCGCCGTACCGCACGGCTCCAGCAGTTCCAGCTCCCGCGCCTGCTCCATGGTCAGTTCGTCCGCCGTGACACGGCACTCCGCCTCCTGCCGCTGGGCTGTCATGTCATCGGTGAGGTGGGCGGCAGCATACTCGTTCAGCCGCTCCCGGAAAGCGGGGATGTCCTGCCGCCGGATGCACAGTCCCGCCGCCAGCTCGTGCCCGCCGAAACGGACAAGCAGATCCTGGCAGTACGACAGCGCATCCACCAGATTCAGTCCCCGGACGCTCCGCCCGGAGCCCTTGCCGATCTCCTGCCCGTCCTCATCCGGAACGCCTTCAAACGAAATCAGGATGGACGGAAGTCCGTACTTCTCCGTGATGCGCGAGGCTACGATGCCGATAACCCCCTGCGCCCAGCCGTCATCCTCCAGCACCAGCACCTGCCGGTTCCACGGAACATCCCCGACAGACAGCTCCGCGTCGATACGGCGATACGCCTCTGTGGCGATGCGGTTTTCCTCTTCCTGCCGCCGGACGTTGATCCGGCACAGGGATTCCGCCCGCGCCTGCGCCTGCTCCGGCGTATCGGCAAGCAAAAGCTCCACCGCCTCCATGGCATCGGTGATGCGTCCGGCGGCATTCAGCCGCGGCGCAATGCCGAAGCCGACAGCCGTCGCACTGACGCGCCGCCGGGGACGCTCGGCGCCGCTCGCCGCGGGACGAACCCCTTTCCCGGCTACGGCATCCAAAAGGGCGGCAATGCCGGGACGTTCCTCGCCGCGATTGAGTATCTCCAGCCCACGCGACACAATCAGGCGGTTCTCGTCGCACAGCGGCATGACGTCCGCGACGGTTCCGATGGCGACCAGATCCATGAATCGCCGGCTCATGGCTTCAAACACCTCGGCGGCGCTCCCGCCGGTGCGTGCCTGCTCACAGGCACAGATCAGCTTGAAAGCAACACCCACCCCCGCCAACTCCCGGAAGGGATACGGGCAGTCAGGGCGGTGCGGATTAACCACTGCCACGCAGTCCGGCAGGGCGTCCAGACACTCATGGTGATCCGTCACGACGGTATCCATGCCGAGTCCGGCGGCATACGCGACCTCCCGGACGGCAGTCACGCCGGTGTCCACCGTCACGACCAGCGTCACGCCCTTCGCCGCCAGCGCGTCCACACCGGTCCGGGACATTCCGTATCCCTCGCGCAGACGGTTGGGGATGTACCGGACGACCGGAACGCCCAGTCCGCGCAGGTAGAGGTACAGGCAGGTGACGGAGGTCACACCGTCCACGTCATAGTCGCCGTACACCGCAACCGTCTCCCCGTCCCGGACGGCTGCCAGCACGCGCGAAACGGCGGGCTGCATATCGGTCAGCAGGAAGGGATCATGCGGCTGCATACCGCCGTGGCTGAGGAAGGTGGCAGCAGCGGCGGGATCATCGTAGCCGCGGTTGCAGAGCAGACGGGCGGTCAGCGGACGGATGCCCAGCGCCAGCTCCAGACTGCGGGCGGCGGACTCCCGTTCGGAGTCTCCCTCCTGCCAACGGAGAGACCATATCCTTGCCCGGCGGGGCAGAGCGGCGTTTGCGGAACTTGTTTCGGGCATGGCTGTTTCCTTTCCTTGATTCATCGCATCGGGCTGGGAAGAACAGCGTCCCGGTCTTCGCGTGTCGGTTTAGGGGCACCTCTGAAAGGCTGTGATAGGATTCTGCGCGGCGCGCCGGGAGGTAATCCCCTCAGTGCACCGGGGCGTACCGCGCACAGATGGCTTCCGCCACGCGGATGCCGTCCACGGCGGCACTGGTGATGCCTCCGGCATATCCGGCGCCCTCCCCGCAGGGATACAGCCCCGGCTGTCCGATCGCACAGAAATCCTCCCCGCGCAGGATGCGCACGGGCGCGGATGTCCGCGTCTCGGCGGCGGACAGGATTGCTTCCGGCATGGCGTAGCCGGGGCGCTTACGGTCAAAGGCGCGCAGTCCGCGCGCAAGATTCCGGCAGGCGAAATCGGGCAGGACATCCCCCATGCGCGCAAGCCGGAAGTGCTCGCCGCCCCGGTATCCGGGCTGTACCCGTCCGGGCATATGTACCGGCCTGTCTCCGGCAAGAAAATCTCCGACCGTTTCGACCGGAACGTCGTAATGATCGCCACCCGCGCGGAAGGCGGCGGACTCTATGCGGCGCTGGAACGCGATGGCACCCAGCGCAAGGCTTCCGTCAACCGGTTCATAATCCGACGTCTGTACCGAAACGGCGATCGCCGCGTTGGAGTTGACACCGTCACGTGCCCGACAGCTCATACCGTTAACCACGACCGTGCCGCGCTCCGACGCCGCCGCGACCACCTGCCCACCCGGGCACATACAGAACGTATACACGCCGCGCTCTCCCGCAGTGTCCGAGAAGGAATACTCCGCCGCACCGAGGTCGGGATGTCCTGCCATTTTTCCGTAGAACAGCCGGTCGATGTCCTCGCGCCGGTGCTCGATACGCACGCCCACCGATATGGGCTTGGCGACGACCTCGGAGCCGCGTGCGATCAGCATCCCGTAGGTATCGCGCGCGCTGTGCCCCGGCGCCAGCACCACGACCCCGGCGGAGATATCCCCGCGCGTCGTGTGTACCGTCCAGCTCCCGTCCGGCTGGCGTGTAAAGCCATCCATGCGGCAGCGGAAAAGCGTTTCGCCGCCTGCGGCGCGTATTTCGTCCAGCATCCGGGTAACAACCCCGCGCAGTACATCGGTGCCGACGTGCGGCTTTGCCTTGAGCGTGATATCCTCCGGCGCTCCCAGCGCACGGAAGGTCTCCAGTACGAAAGCGCACCGGGCATCATTGATCCGGGTCAGCAGCTTGCCGTCCGAAAAGGTTCCCGCGCCGCCCGCGCCGAACTGAATATTGGACTCGGTGTCCAGCTCGCCGTCCTGCGTGAAGCGCGCCACCGCAGCCGTGCGCTCCGGGATGGCGTCGCCCCGGTCGATGAGCAGCGGAGCGTACCCCTGCCGGGCAAGCAGAAGGGCGCAGAACAGCCCCGCCGGTCCCATCCCCACTACCAGGGGACGTGCGGCAAGGGGCAACTCGCCCCGCCCCAACTCCAGCCGTCCGGGCGCATAGGGTTTGGCACCCAGCCGCGCCAGCTGTTCCGGCAAAAAGCCGGGTGCGTCGTCTGCCGCACGGCACAGCACGGAGCAGACCAGGCGGATATCCTCCCGGTGGCGCGCGTCCACCGACTTTTTATAAAGCCGAAAATGAAGCGAACGGACATCGGTGCCGCTCCGCTTCATTTTCTCCGCCGCGCGGGCAAGGATATCCGGCTCCGGCGTACCGACCGGAACCGAAATCCCCTCAAGCACGGCTTCCCTGTATGTGATTGTTTCCATACCGTTCCCTACAGCACGCATGCTGTCTGCACGGATGCAGTCTGCACGGATGCCGCGTCCGGAGCAGGCACGGTGTTCTCCGCCGCCCCGGACTCGGTAACGGGCGGCTCACGGTATCCCTGCCGCAGTCCTCCGTTGACGACATACAGCCACAGAAGCACCGCCAACAGCAGGCAGACAGCCATTGCGGGCCAGTGCAGTTCCAGCCTTTTACGGCTGATCCGGACGCGGCGCCGGTTGCGGTCGTCCTGCCTGATCTCATATTTTGCCATATTGTTCAAGCCTTTCTCGACGTCACGTCTTCCCCGCCGTTCTCCGATCCGTCCTGTACGTCCGGCTCGTCAGCGTCCGCAGGAACCTCGGGAACATCGCCCGCATCAGGCGTGCTCCGGACGCGGTATTTCTTTCGGTGCCGGTCACTGTCCTTACTGCCCGTATCGGCGGTGGGGTCAGCCGAGCCGGTCATCAGCAGGAACAGGTCTGCCCGCAAGCGGTTCTGTATCTCCTTTTCACCCGTGGCAAAATCCGCCATGGATTTGTTATAGTCCCGCTTGAGGCATCCGTTGTTCGCCACCGAGATGACATGCCGTTCCTCGGACACCACGACCACCACGCAGTCGCTCAGCTCCGTAATACCCAGCGCCGCCCGGTGCCGGGTGCCGAGGCGCAGTCCGGTCTTATCCGTTGTGGAAAGCGGCAGTTTACAGCCCGCCGCCACAATCCGGTCGCCGCGGATGATAACGGCGCCGTCGTGCAGCGGGGAACGATCCACAAAGATATTGGTCAGCAGGCTGGAGGAAACGCGGGCATCCAGCGCGATACCGCTCTTTTCAAACTCCCCCAATCGGGTAGAGCCTTCCAAAATGATGAGGGCGCCGTCCTTTTCCTGCTGCGCAATCTGGCACGCCGCCTCCACGACCTCGTTGATGGTGTTGGTCAGGGCGGCATGACCGCTGCGCCCGCCGGAACGCAGGTCAAACACGGTAGAGCCGAGCTTATCCAGCGCGTCCCGTATCTCGGGCTGAAAGATCACGACCAGCACGATAACGCCGAAGGACGCCACCGCGGACAGCAACCAGTGCGCGGCGCGCAGATCCAGCCAACCGGTCACCACGTACAGCACCACCACGGTCGCCAACCCGAAGAGCAGCTTACCCGCGCGCCGGACGCTGACGAAGGAATATAAAAAATAAAACAGAACCGCCAGAAGGAGGATATCCAATCCGTCCTTCCAGGTCATGGAGGACACGGGGGTCCATATATTGGCGCGAAAAAATGCGCCAACCGACTCAAGTATTTCTGTCACAAGCCGCTCCTTTGTATGCATAAAACAGGGGCACACGGTTTCCACCGTGACGCCGTATCGCAATCGTCCCGACCTCTTACGAGCGTCAAACATCCCTATTATATCACATACTCAGGAGGAATGGCATCGTACTCCGCACCTTTTACAAAAAATTCACATCCGTCCGACAAGGTCTGACAGCCCCCGTCAGCCGTCGATCAGGCGGCTGACCGTCACGAAACGGTACCCCCGCTCCAAAAGTGCGGGAATGAGCCGGCGCAGCGCGGCGGGTGTCGGGCTGTCGTGACCGATATAATCGTGCATGAGGATGATATCGCCTGCCTGCACCGACTCCAGCACGTTGCGGGTGATGGTATCGGGCGGCGTGTGTGCCCAGTCGCGGGTGTCGATGTCCCAGAGGATCAGGCGGTACCCCTCCGCACGCGCCACGCGGCGCACCGTCGCGTTCATGGCTCCCTCCGGCGGGCGAAAAAGGTGCGGGCGGTACTCACCCAGCGACGCCAGCGCCTCCTCACAGCGCGACACCTGACTGCGCACGCCTGCTTCGTTCAGCTTTGTCAGCCGCCGGTGATCGTAGCTGTGGTTGCCGATCTCGTGCCCCGCCGCCAGCACGGCTTCCGCCGCCTCCGGATAGTACAGCACATTCTCGCCGACCATGAAAAAGGTCGCCGGCACACCGTACTCCGCCAGGATGGACAGGATCTCCTGCGTGTACGTCGGGTGGGGGCCGTCATCGAAGCTGAGGGCTATCTCCATGCGATCGTTTCGGCGGCGGTAGTATACGATATTGCCGTCATCGGCATCCGTCGGGGCGGTCGTGCTGACAACGGCGGCGGTGTCCGCGACCGTCTGCACGACCGCCTGCCCATTCCGTACCGCCGGCGGCAGCCCCTCGCCGCCGGCAGGCGGGATCGGGGGAACCTGTCGGGTCTCTGCTGACTGCCCGTCCGGCGCACCGTTCGTCTCGTACAGCCACAGCGCCAGCACCGCGACTGCCAAAAGCAACAGTGCCGCCGCCAGCCAGATCACCTGTCCCGTCCGGCTCCGGGGGCAGGCGGATGCCCTGCCCCGCCTACCCATCCGTCCCCTCCGCATCGGATGCCGGAGCGTCCGGCTCCGGCACACCGGTCAGTTCATACAACGTCCCGAAGCGGTATCCCTGCGCCCGTATCTCCGCGAGCAGTGCCGGAAGCACCTCTGCATTGGTCGCCGAGGTGGGGTGCAGCAGGATGACCGCGCCGTTGTGGAGATTGTCGAGTATCTTCGCCTTGGCAGCCGCCGGGGAAGGCTGTCGGTCGTTGTCCCAGTCGGCATAGCCGAAGCTCCAGAACACCGTCCGGTAACCCTGTGCCATGACAGCCCGGAGCAGGGATTCGCTGAAGCGCCCCTCCGGCGGGCGGAAGAATTTCGCAGTCTCCACACCCGCCTCCCGGCAGGCGTCCTCCAGCCGCGTCAGTTCCGCCGCTATCTCATCGGCGCTCCACGAGGTCATATCCCGGTGCGCATACGAATGATTGCACACCAGATGTCCCTCCGCCGCCATCCGGCGGATAAGGTCGGGATTCTGCCGCGCCAGATTGCCCAGCACAAAGAACGCCCCCGCAGCGTCCGCCTGCGCCAGCGCGTCCAGAACCCGCGCCACGTTTCCGTTCTCGTAGCCCGCATCAAATGTGAGATAGACCACCTTGTCCGCACCGTCCGCCGCCGTATGCTCCGGGCGGTCGTCGATATAAAAGCCGCCGCAGTCGCGGATGAAGGCAAACCGCCCGTCCGCGCGCGGTTGCATATGCCCCCGCACGTGGGCGCAGTACCAGTTGTAGGTTTCCCCTGTCGCGCCCGTCCGCAGAGCCACGCCGCCGGACAGGCAGAGTGCCAGCAGAAGCGCCGCCGCCCGGAGCATCCGCGCGGCTTTCCAGCCCCCTGTGTTCCGTATCCTACGTGTAGCATGCATCGCACACCAACTCCTTTCGCTAAAGGACTCTTCCGCGTACTCCGTCCCGCAGTTTTCGGCAGATCGCGGGAAAGCTGCCGCCGATTCACCGTGAGCGGAATTTTCAGAAGTCCCCGGGAAGTAGTGTGCGCCGCCGCGCAGGCACATTCTCATGCAAATTCCGGCACGGCGGGCAGTCTTCGGATAAAAAAACAATCCGCTTTCCGTTTCCACCGGAAAATCTGTGTGAATTTCCCTAAAGTTACCGGATTATTCATACATTTTTCACAAACAGGATGTATAATGTACGGGTTCTACCAGGCGCGGAATATACCGATATACCGCGCGCAACGTCCGGAGCGAAAGGAGGCAGGCTTGTGGCAGGCAACACATTCAAACGCATGGAGAAAAAAATGACAGTCTCCACAGAGATGATACCCGCTCTGCAGGCGTGCATGGAGGAGTACATGACGCCGGATCCCTTCAATGTGGACGGGAAGCCATACATGATCTGCAACCTATACTTTGATGACGACGCGGATGAAGTCATACGCACCTCGGTGTCGCTGCCATGGTACAAGGAGAAGTTGCGTCTCAGAAGCTACGGCGTACCGGACGCGGACACGAAAGTGTTTCTGGAGCTGAAGAAGAAATGCGCCGGCGTCGGCACCAAGCGCCGCGCCAAGATTCCCTACCGGGATGTGCTCGCCTACCTGGAAACCGGACAGCATCCGGAGAAACTGACATACATCGACGAGCAGGTACTGCGGGAGATCGACTACTACCGCGCCCACAACACAGTTTATCCGAAAATATACGTCAGCTACGTGCGGAATGCCTTTTTCGGGCGGGACGACCCGAGCTTCCGCGTGACCTTTGACAGCAACATTCTGACCCGTCGGTACGATCTGGATCTTGCGCTGGGGCGATACGGGGATCCTGCTCTGTCCCCCGGAAAAACTCTGATCGAGGTCAAGTTTTCCGGTGCGGTACCACTGTGGTTCTGCCGGATTATGAGTGATTTCGGGCTTTCCTTCCACACCTTCTCCAAGGTTGGAACCAATTTCAAGCTGTATTCCTACGAGCGTGCCCGTGAGGCACACCCGGAAGAAGAACACGTACTGCGGCTGCTGCACTGACCGCGCACCGACAAGGAGTTAATGATCTATGGATTACATTCTGAAAACCGTTGATATCAGCCCCATCACGCTGGGGCGTGCACTGACTATCGTGGGCAGTTCTCTGGGGCTTGCCGTGGCGCTGATGCTGGTATATATGTTCACGCATCGCCGCACGGGCTGGCGTCCCTCCATCGCCATGACCATGCTGATGCTTGGTCCCATCGTTTCTGTCATCGTACTGTGCATTGGCAGCAACATCGCCCGCGCCATCTCCATCGGCGGCGGTCTCGCGCTGGTGCGCTTCCGCAACACGGTGGAGGATCCGCGCGATCTTATCTACTTTTTCCTCTCGTTGGCATCCGGTATGGCTTGCGGCATCGGGTTCATCGGCTTCGGCGCACTGGCGGTCGGAGCTATCCTGCTCCTGCTCGTCATCCTGTCGCTGATCGGTCTGGATCGGCTCGGCGGCAAGGGCAAGCAGCTTCGCATCCTTGTTCCGGAATCCCTGGACTATACCGGCGTATTTGACAACGTGCTGAAAAAGTACTGCCGCGGCTATCATCTGAACCGCATCCGCACCGAGGATTACGGCACGCTCGTGCGGTTGGACTACCGCATCGTCATGAAGGATGACAGGCAGGAAAAGCAGTTCCTGGACGAGCTGCGGGTGCTCAACGGCAATCTGACCATCTCCATCGTTCAGACGGCTGTCGAGGAGCAGTAACTGCTGCACCGGGTTCATGGTAAACAACCAAGCAACTCGTAATATTCACGAAAGAAAAAGGTAATATGACATTAAAAAAGCAAAAGATTTTAAAATTCATCCCGATAATTCAGCTTATAACTGTATTTTTTTGGTTGAAATATTATTTAACTGCAAAAAAACCTTGGTCTGATTTTGCTAAAGCTTTGCTGAAAATTTTTGCCGTCTTATTGTTTATTCATATTCCAAGAATGATTTTGCACTTTGTTTTCGAGAATGACATTTTAGACAATGTTCTTTACTATGTTTCTCTGTATCCTACATTTTTTGGCATCGCAGCAGTTGTAGTTGCTGACCAGTGCCAGCACGAAGAAAACTAAGATTTCCCAGCCGCACTTTCGGGTGCGGCTGTTTTTATTCATCACCATTCAAAAACAATTTGTAAATAAAGGTATGGGGAGTGCGGTTGAAAAACGGGAAGATCTATGCTATAATGAGAATCGCAAGCTCGGACTTGGCGAACTGAAAACGAGGGAGTAAACGCATGAATTACCAAGGCTATCTCATTTACCGTACCCGGATACAGCGGAATTGGAGTCAGGCAGGATTGTGCAAAGGAATTTGCGCAGTTTCGTATTTGTCAAAAATCGAAACCGGCAAGGCAGAGCCGTCGGAAGAGATTTTACAGTTGCTCATGGAGCGGCTGGATTTGAAATGTGACAAAAGAACAGAGCAGGAAGCCACCGAACTCGCCAATCAAGGCTGGGAGCTGTTGTTTGACGGCAGACACGCAAAGCTGACCGAGCTGCTGCGGGGCAAGGATATAGAATGCTATCGGGCAGTCCCGGCGTGGCTGGATTTGGCGTTGCTTTCGTCCGAAGCGCCCCTGGATGGCGCTCTGGAGCCCTGCATGGACACACGGCAGTTGGCATTGCAACGAATTTTGCAGGGACGGGCGGATGAGGCAGTGCGCCTCATGCCGAACGCATATACTTTCCTGTCGCTGGGCATTGCCGACTATAACACCGGCAACTATTCCGCCGCCGTGAACCGTTTGCAGACCGCCTATGACATGGCAGGCAGGGACGGTGCCGCAAGGATCATGCTGGAGGCAAAGCTTTTCCTCGGCAGTGCCTATTGCAATCGGCAGGATCTTCCCAATATGGAGCGTCACTACCAGGTTGGAAAGCGGCTGGCGGAGGATCTGCAAGACAAAAAAGCCCTGCAGGCTATCGGCTACAACACGGCGTCGGCGTGGATTGAAACCGGACGCTACGAGGAGGCATACGCGTGGTTCTCGGAGCAGGAGCAACCCACTCTGCTGTCCCTGCACAAGCTGGCTATCTGCTGTGAAAAGACCGGACGGCGGGAGGAGGCCCTTTGTACCCTGAGCCGGGCTGAAGACATGGGTGTCAGCGAGCCGGAGCATTCCCTCGTGTTACAGCTTCTGCGGCTGGTGCGGTATCGGCTGGAACACCCCGACTACCTTTCCCGCGATGAATACGGTTTGCTTCTTTCAGACAGCTTTGCGCGCATCCGGAACGAGCTGCCCTCCGGCTTTGCGATTTTCCACCTGCCTTGGATGCTGGAGTGGTATAAGGCGACAAGGCAATACAAAAAAGCCTGCGAGCTGTTGGAAGAGTTTCCCGGAAAGTCCCTGTAAGCGGCATATAAGCCCGTTTTTCCGAAGCAACTTTCCCAAATACACGGACTTTCATTTACCTCACCGATGTGCTATACTATGTGCGGAGGTGAGATATATGAAAACAGTAAAACTTTGGACGCGAAACTTCCGCTTGGTGATTTTTGCATCTGCCATCGGTACATTGGGCGCAATCGCCGGCGGCTTTGCGCTGGCTTTCCTGGTGTTTGACGAAACCGGCAGCACACTGGCGTCCGCGCTGATCGTAGCGATCCAGCTTCTGCCGTACCTTTTGCTCCCGGTTTTGATTGCGCCGTTTATGGACAGGCTCCCCCGCAAATCGTTTTTGGTGGCGGGCGATGCCGCAAATGCGGTTTTGCTTGCCGGAATGGGTATATGGCTGCTGTTTTTTGACTTTTCCTATGTGGGCTATCTGGCGGTTTCTTTGCTGTTGGCTTGCCTTGGCGCAGTAGACGAATTGGCGTTCACCAGCATTTATCCGGAGCTGATTCCGGAAGGTGCCGAGCAAAAAGGATATGCGGTGTCCTCCATGCTCTATCCGGTGCTGAAGGTCATCATGACGCCGCTGGAAGCGATTCTGCTTGATACGCTCGGCGTTGCGTGGATCCTGATCGCGCAAAGCGGATTCTCGCTGGCGGCGGCTGTCACGGAGAGCTTTATCCGTCTGGACGAAACCGAGCGCAAGCACCGCGAGCCATATTCGCTCAGGGCGTGGGGCAATGACATACGGGAAGCTGTGCAGTATTTGAAAAAAGAGCGCGGTCTGCGCAGTATCTACGGATATATGGCTGTAACCAACGGCGTTGCCAGCGGTTTTTCCCCTATTTTGGTGGCATTTTTCCGCACGTTTCCGGGATTCACCGCTGCCATGTATTCCGCATTTTCCGTGGTGGAATTCGTCGGACGGTCAATCGGCAGCGCAATGCAATACCGAATCAGCATTCCCGAGAAAAAGAGATACGGCTTCGCATTTTTTGTCTATCAGATTTATGAAGCAATGGATATGTGCCTGCTCTGGCTTCCTTATCCGCTTATGCTGGTCAACCGCGGGATATGCGGATTTCTGGGCAGTAACAGTGCAATTATGCGGAATGCCGCCGTGCAACGCTATATTCCGGAAAAACTGCGCTCACGCATCAATGCATTCAACGGAGTGATGTTAACCGCCGGCGCAAGCATTTTCTCTTTGCTGATGGGATTTCTCGGAGAAATTGCCGACTATCGCCTATGTGTCACGATAGGCGGCGCTGTTGCCATGCTTGCCTGCTGGCTTCTGATTGGGGGCAGACGTGCCGATGTGCGAAAGGTATATGAAGTAAGCGATTGCGATACAGAATGACTCTTCTGTACCGTCTGTTCGGTGGCAGTCGCTCCGACTTGTCAAGGCACAAAACTTCCTGCCCGATAATATATTTTCAGATTTTCTCCGGCAATGAAAAGCGCGCCCGCGATGCTTCGGAGGCATTACACTCCGCAGCCTTGGATAACAAAGCTGCACTGCCAACATAAAAAAGCAAAAATATTTGAAAAAACTCTTGCGTTTTCTCCGAAGTTGTGGTATAATACAGGCTGTTGTCTTATGATTGCAGGCGTGTCATGACCTGACAGGCCCGAAACCACAGTAAGGAGGTGTCAAGTATGGCAAAGTGCAGTATCTGCGGAAAGGGTGTAGTGTACGGGCAGAATGTGTCCCATTCCAACCGGAAGACCAATCGTACCTGGAAGCCCAATATTCGTAAGGTAAAGGCGATCGTGGACGGTACTCCGAAGACCGTGGCGGTTTGCTCTCGCTGCCTGCGCTCCGGAAAGGTCACGCGCGCGTAATCTTTACCCGGCGTGCTTTTCCTGCAGAAACCGGCACCCGTTCCGCAATGTGCGGCGGTGCCGGTTTCTTTTCTTTGCCGTTCTTATCTTATCGGTTCCCTTCCCGGTGCCCCGGACTGTAGCTGCATTCAAGCCTCCCCGCCGACCTGCACAGCTTCCTTTGCCAGCATCGCGGCATAGCGCAAAAGCTCCTTGCGCGAGGATACATTCAGCGTCTCGTAAATGTGCTTGTTGTGGTATTTCAGCGTGTTTTCGCTGATGCAGAGGACGTCACGGATTTCCTTGCCGTTCCTGCCGCCCAGGTACAGGTCGAAAATCTCCCGCTCCCTCGGCGTCAGCTTGCAGAGATTGGCTGTAAAATGAGCATACCCTTCCGGATCAACCTCCTGCGCAGAGGATGAAGTCAGCCGGGTGATCTGCGTTTTGGCACGCACGTATTCTTCCTGAATACGTGTTTTTTCTTTTTGTATCCTGGAGAGCTCCTCGTTTGCCTCCTTCATCTCAAGCTTGAGCCCGTCGATGACCGATTGCTTGTTTCTGTCCTTCTCGGCAAGAAAGGCAAGCAGGTCATCTATCTCAACAGGCGCGCCGCGATGGGCACGTTGCTCGTCCCTTTTCAGCTGCTCCAGGGACTTCAGCACGGGGGCAAGATAGCTCCTGCTGAAAAAGACGCAGAAAGCGATGGACAGTGCCGTAAGCAGGGCGATCAACAGCAGGTTCTTGACAATGGTGTCCATTGCCGCGCTGTCGTAGTCGCTTTTGTTTGTCATGACGAACGTCGCAAAGCTCCCGCCCGTGCGTGCGTCATTGTAGGAGCGCTTCATGCCGAGATAGGTGTTGTCGTCGCCCGTCAGTTTCAGGATCCCGTCGCCGAAATCCGAGACGGCAAGCACGCCGCCGGGCGCACGGTAATACCCGTCATCCGCGCCGCAGGAGAAAAACGAGGTGATACTGTCGCCGTCCATGTGGCTGTCGTCGTCATACGTCAGAAGCCCCGTGAAATGCGAAAGCTTGGTGGTCTGGCTGTGCAGACGCGCAAAGCAGCTCTCGGACACCTCAAAGCCGCATACACCGAGGGCTTTCCCGTCACTGCCCCGTATGGGGAGCATGAGCAGCATCGCCTTCTCGGACATCCCGGGCAGGGTAAATATCTCGGTGAAGCGGTAGGTGTGCGCCGGCATCCGGGCGGGATCGCTGTAACTGTGACTGCGACTGTCGTCCCAGCCCCGGATGACGTTCCGCTGCGCTTCCAGCCGCCATTTCCGGTGCGGCATGATGCCGTGCGCCTTGCCGACAGAGGGTATCCCGCGATAAAGGATTATTTCGCGGCGGTCGGCTTCGTAGCCGTTCACCTGCAGGTACAGCCCGCTGCGCGTCGGCTCGGCGGCGTTCTTACCCGCCGTGGCGTTGAGCAGGACAAATGCGCCCGAGCACTCCGCCTGCAAAAGATACTGCCGGAGCGGTTCGATGATGCGCTCCTGCAGGTCTGCAAGCCGTGCCCCGTCCGACAGCTCGTCAAAGGAAATGCCTGCGTCCGCGAGGTAGGCTTCAATCAGCGTTGCGGCGTCCCCGGACAGGTACGCGCCGACCGTAATCAGGCTGTTCCGGTGTGAAAGCAACTGCTGCTCAAAGCTCATCGCCTGCATATCCAGCCGCTCCGCGAGCGTGTCCTTCGGCGTTTTGAACCGATCAAACAGCGACAGGCAGGAGGCAAGCAGGACAAGGATCAGAATAACGGGGACAAGCATATACAGAAACAGCTTTGTCTTCATGCTTCGTCGCGGCAGGCGGAAGGAAAGTCTGTTCAAGCCGATCCCCCCTTTATTTCGCCGTGCGGAAAAGCTCCCACAGCTCCGCGGCAAGCGCGGCGGCGCTCTCCCCGCCCCGTATCCGCGCCGGGAAGGCAGACTGTACCTTGCGGATCTCGGCATACAGCCCGTTCACCCTGCCGTAGTAGCCCGCATAGGACGGCTCGCGCAGGAGCGTGTACCCGCTTTTGACCGTATTCAGCACGGTGTAGAGATTGCGGTAGCCTTCATCGCGGAAGGTGTACGTGTCAAGCCCGGCGTACGCATCGGCGGTCACGGGCATATAGCCCGTCTCGGCGGCGAAATCCAGATTTCGCCCGCCCTCCGTGAGCCAGTGGGCAAAGACGGAAGCCGCCTCGGCTTTCCTCTCATCGGACTTCACCGCGCAAAGCCCCACGCCCGCCTGCGTGTCCACCCGGCGTGCGCTGTCCACATACGGCATGGGACAAACCCGGAGCCTCATCGGCTCGGAGGTGTTGTCCGGATAGGTCACGGTGTCGTTATAGTACAGGATGCCAGCCGACGAGCCCATGCCGGCGGGCGTCTCGCCCGTCATCACCTGCGTGTTGGAATACTGGTCGGCAACCACGATATGCCCCTTGGCGATAGCCTCGGCAAAGCGCAGGTACGCCGCCTTCAGGGAAGCATCCGAGAAGTCATACCAGCCGTCCCTGTAGAAGGCGGAGGCGTCCGCGCCCGCCGACACGGCGTACAGCTCCACCGCGCGGAGCAGATAGTCAAGGGCGCAGAAGGGCTTTCCGCCGGAGTATGTATAGTATTTCTCCGCCGCGGAAAAGAACCCGTCCCATGTGTTCAGGCTCTCCTGGGTTACGCCGGTCGCCGCGGAAAAGCGGTCAAATTCGCCGCCGCTGAGGTACAGCACGTGCGTGGATTTGGACACGGGCAGTACCGCGAGCCGCCCGTCCACCATGCCGTCGGCAAGGAAATCGGGAACAAAGGCGGCGGTCTCCGTCCCGGTGAAATAGTCGTTCCAGTCCAGCAGCCTGTCCACGCCGAACCCTGCCGCATCGTTGTTGTGGCAGAAGAACAGATCCGGGAGCGGCACCGCGCCCGGCGTGCCGTCCTGCGCCTCGGCAAGGCGGTCGCTGATCTTGGCGGCGACTGTTATCAGCGTGGTGCGGATGACGACGCCGCGCTCCATGCCCACGGTGGAATTGAATCTGTCGATCAGCCTGTTCATGGGTGAGTCGGCTTGCTCGCCGTAGGTGTGCCACAGCGTCAGCACGACGGGATCATGCGGATCAAGCAGGGGCTGCTCCCGACAGCCGGAAAGGCAGGACAGAGCAAAGATCGCGGCGAGCAGGACGGCAAGCACTTTCTTCATTTCGGACGCCTCCTTTGGGACAGCACGTTGTGGTTTTTTGGCTTCTCCCCACCCTTTTTTGAAAAAAGGGTGGGAGAAAGCGAAAATTTTTTGAGTTTTTCCCACCCTTTTGCTCAAAAAGTGTGGGGACAAATCCGTAAAAATAAGTATAATGTACGTGTAGATCCCCCTGCCGGAGCGAGGGCGGATCGACTTTTCCTACGGTACCCGATTCCCATTATAGCACAGAGCCGGGAATAAAGCAAGAGCAAAAGCGGCGGGAACCGGATTTTTTTACCCCCCGAAAACCGAAAAAAAGGAGGGACGCGGCACAGATGGAGAGCAGGACAACGGCGAAGTATCAGGTCATCCAGGACGCGGGCGGCTGGCGCTTCCGCTTTTACTGCGATGCATCCGGCGCACTGGGATGCGCCACGGAGGTATATCGCGGCGAAAGACCGGAGGACGCGCTGGCGGCGGCATGGGAAAGCGAGGGCAGGCGGCAGTTCAACCGGTGCGGCAGATGCGGCAGGTGGGTGATCAACGCGATGTACAACGTGGACAGCCTGCAATGCGTGGACTGTGCGCCGTGGACAGCCCGGATTGTTTTCTGCCCCGCCTGCGGGGCGAAAACGCGGAAGGACGACGCGGTCTGCTCCGCCTGCGGCGCGGACCTGCGGGGAGAGGGGGGAGCGGCGGATGCATGAGGCGGTACTGCAGGAGGACGACCGCGCAAGGCTCGGCTTCGGTGAGACGTGCATGAAGCAGCTGCGCGTCTGCCCGGAATGCGGACAGCTCGCCGCACCGGGTGAGCCGCGGTGCCGCGGCTGTCACGCTCCCCTGCCGGACAGGACGCTCTATGAGCTGTACCTTTCCCGGCACACCGTGTGTCCGGGATGCCGCACGGTCGCAAGACCGGGCGCGCGCTACTGCCATGTCTGCGGCAGGAGGCTGCCGGCGGACAAACCCAACCCAACAACAGAAAAAGGAGAGAACACAACATGAACAGAACGCAAAGTATGCTACGGAAAACGCTGGCTCTGCTCCTGACGCTGGTCATGCTGCTGGGCGTCATGCCGTTTGCGGAGCTTGGCACGGTGATGATCCGGGCGCAGGCGGCGGACGCGGGCGAGCCTGCCGCGGGCGAGCCTGCCGCGAGCGTGGCGGCAGCAGCCAGTGCCGCCATAGCAGCCACCCCGCGCAGAGCGGCGGCGGCAGAGCCGACATGGGTCGAAGTCGGCAGAGAGAAAAAGCACGAGGATCGCATGAAAAAGCTGATCACGCTGCTGACCTCTCCCCACGAATACCACATAAAGCTCGTGGGACATATCGACATTTCCGACAAAAACGACCTGCCCATCTGGGGCAAGACGCGCGGCATTCAGATACAGGGCGTCAAGCACCTGGATATGAACGGCTACAATATCTCCTATGAGCACACCGGTGTGGGATATTCGGAATCTTATTATATGGATCCTACCAACGAAAATGCGGAGTACCTCTACTATCTGATGACGGTGACGGAGGACGCGAGCTTCTATCTCTATAATTCCACCGGCAAAAACGGAAAGATATTCTTCGGTCAGCCGATGTATTTTTCGGAAACGCCATACCGCAATATCATATCCGTAAAGGGACGCTTTACGATGTACGGCGGCGAGATCAGCACCGGCGCTTCAAAGAAGCTGCACTATACCAATAAGCCAAAGACTGATTCCGCGGGCTTCATAAAGGGTGGATTTAATTATACCGGAAATGCGCGACTGCAGCTTCAGGGAAGCGGCGTCACGGTTGAGGACGGCGGCTATTTTGAGCTGAACGGCGGCGACGTCTACGGCAGAGGAACGCATTTTGCCGCCATCGAGGGCAGACCCGGCTCCACCGTTTTGATAAACGACGGATATATCGAGGGTGCCGGCGGCGCCGACGTTTATTCCGGCGGATATGAGAGAAGAGCGTGGTACGGATGGAGAAAGTTGCGCGATGCAGACGCTCTGGAGCACGGCAAGCTCACCGTCAACGGCGGCAGATTCAATGCGCGCGTTATAGACGCGGAAGTGCTTCATTATGCGCATGATTATGGTGGTCCGGTCGGCATTTATGAGGATATGAAGCCCGGCAGAATCGCCATTTTTGACGGTCTCCATCCAAACAGCTCGTGCAGCATGAGCTATACGACCATCGGCGGCGGCGACACGCTCTATTTCTGCGGAGCAAAAGTGAGCATGCCAACCGACGGCGTATCGAGACCGAGCGAGAGAATCACGCTGAAAGCCGCTCCCGGCTATGACACGACGTACTATCATCCAAACGATGCGTTTGTCATCAACGTAGGCTATCAGTCCTATTGGGGCAAGAACGCAAGCGTTTTGGAAAACGATTACAACCCGAACAGCTGGTGTCGCCTGTTCTATATGTTCTATCTCTATAAGGTCGGCGAAAGCACGCCTATTGCCGAGCATTACAGCGAAACGCCGCGGCTCAATCTCCGCGACCTGCGCGACTCCAAGACAAACGCATGGCCGAGATATGAAATCGGCGCGAAATACTACATCCGCGTGCTGGTGTCCGAGGCATGGAACAACCGGTACCACACGGTATATGAGGGCATTCAGGACTGGTACTTCACGGCAACCGACTTTGAATCGCGTAAGGTGGACTTTGATTACAAGGTGACCATCTCCGACAAGCCCACGACAGGCGGACATACGGTCTATAATGTCGCCCTCACGGACGAATGCGTCAAGAGCATCAAGGATATGGGCTATTCCGACAGGGTGAGGGTCTCCTATGCATACAGATACTACGAGGGCACAAACTCAAGCACCAAGCCCGTTGACTACTGGCTCTCAAACGAGCTGAAGATGGACGGCACAACGCCCTATTCGATAATCACGGGGAAAACGGGACCGCTTTTCCTCAAGGTGACGCTGACCTTCCGCGAGAGCAACAATCTGAACGCAAAGACCATCGCAACCTTTGAAAAGGAATGCAGGGTGTTCTCGTCCGGCGAGATAAAATATACGGTTCAGAACAAGGGCGGAAGCGTCCCCGGCTACAAATGGAAGAGTCAGGGCGAAGGAAGCACGAAATTAGAATACGGACAGAAGATATGGCTCAATCACGGGCTTCAGGATTATCTGGACGACGGCGGCTGGCTCGACCCCTATGACAACACCCCGATCGATTCGTATGATCTAATCTGGCAGTATCTCGACGGAAACACATGGGCAAATGTCACCGCAGGCGATACGCGCTTCTCCATTGAGGACGTAAAAGTCAAGGAGGAGAACAGAACCTATCAGCGCCTGCTCTGCACGGACAGAAACGGCATCTACCGCTACGGCGTGAGATACCTCTCACCGGACGGCAAGGGGCATCAGTACTACTGGTCAACCTGCTTCTTCAACGTGGAAGGCGTGGACTATGCCGCGCTCCGCACGGTGACGGCGACGTTAACCGCAAGGGAGTCGGACATCGAATACGGTCAGGGCACGACTATCCGCGCGAGCCGCAATACGGGCGTCGCCGACTGGGGCGGCTTCAGAAGATATCGCCTGGACATCATCGAAGCGCCCGCCAATTATTACAACGGCAACTTTTTCATAGGTCCGACGGACAGCAATCTCAAATCCAGCGAAACCGGCGTATGGAACCTTGACGAATACTTCAACAAGGCAACGGCGGAAAACATGATTCCCGGAGAGTATGTGTTCCGCGTGGTGGCAATCGGCTATGTCAGCGGCGTGAAATACGAGGTCTATTCCAACACCATAACGGTGAAATACGAAAAGCACGCAACCGGATACGGAATAATCATCTACGGTACGGACACGGTGCTGACCAAGAACGAAAGCGAAGTCGGCACTTACATCATGGGGCTTTCCAACGGGATCTTCCTCAGGAGAAGCTTTGTTCCGGCGGACGCAACGTTTGCAATGATTCACACTTCGGGATGGAAGAGTTCCAATCCCGAGGTCGCAACGGTTAACGAACTCGGTTATGTAACGACACATTCTCCCGGCACGGCACGCATCACCTATTATGTACAATGGACCAAGGATAGGTCGTGGCACGAATGCCATGTCGATATTATCGTGCCGATTTATGAATTCAAGATACAGACGCCCGACCTTGCAAGCCACATCGGCGAGAAGTTTGTCGATGTTCTGCCCGTCGTCACGGCGGTGAGAAGCTACGACGGCGAATGGGTGACAGGCGAGAAGGCGCAGGCGTGCCTGACGGTGGAAACGCTCAAGATTTCCTCGCAGTTCAAAGCCTATTATGAGCATGTATGGGAGAGCGTGATCGCATATAACGACGCGCCGGAGATAACCTATATGTTCAAGCCCACGGAGGGCAACACCTTCTATCTCCGCCACGTCATGTACAATTATTATCTCCCGGATATCGACACGGTCGGCTGTAACGGCTTTGACAACAGTCAGAGCGTGTACGAGCTGAGCAAATTCGGCGCGACATATCCGAGCTCCTACGGCGTTTACGGCTACAATCCGGACACGACCAGCAACCCATGGAGCGCATATCTGCTTCTGACGCGGTATGCAGACTTCCTCTATGAACCCGGCACAACCTATATCGACACGCTCGAAATCACGACAAACGAGCCGTATGCAGGCGACAACCGCGTATGGAACTTCAGCAACGGCTACTATCAGTTCATGGACCTCAAGTACGGCGGCATTGAAAACATAACGGATATTGATCTTGTCTGGAGCTATGCCTCCAAGCTGAACGAAACCATAAACGGCTCCGGCGTGCCCTATGAGGACGCGTCCTCGGAGAATTCCGACACGGGCTCGCTTGAATATACGGACTGCTTTGTCTCCGATGAGAACGGCATGCTTCCTCCCACAAAGAAATACGAAGGCGGACTCTATATGCACAAGCTCGCCTTCAAAATCGGCTCCTTCGGCGAAGCCGACAGCAAATTCAGGCTCGCGCCGGATGTGAAGGTTTATGTCAACGGTCACTATATGCCGTTTGCAGAGCTCACCGACAGTTACGGTCGCTCCCGCATTGACGTGGAGTATTACTTCTCCGTCGGCGAGCCGGAGCCTTACGGCGGCGCGGACGACAAGCACCTGATGCTCGTGGGTCCGCAGGAGTACGTCCGCACGGGCAAGCCGATGCCGGATCTCTACGATTTCACCGTTGTGTGGAAGGATAAGCTCGACGACGCCGGAAGAAACGTCGAAACAAAGCTGTCGGTCACCGGGATCCAGTGGTTCATCGACCGCAACGGCAACGGAATGTTCGATGCGGGCGAGGATACGGGCATCTTCGACGCCAAGGGCAACGCGCTTCCCAACACGGTGTACTCCGGACTTGTCACGCTGACGGCGGAGGACAATGCAAACGTCCGCTTCGCCGAGCCCTGCCGCCTCTATGTCGGCAAGGACACCTATGTGACCATCAGCGATGACAGCCTCACGGCGGTATTCACGCTGGGTGCGGACTATTACGAGCTGCACACCGGCATGATCCTGCCGACCGGCGGCGCGACAGGCAGCTTCAAGATGTTCACCCTGCGCCCCGATGCCGCGCTGAACGGCATCTCCATCGCGGATGAGCATATCGAGAAGGAGGACGGAACCGTCCTCTCCGCCAGTCAGCCGCTGAACGAGGGCACGACTTACTACTACTGCATCACCTATCAGTACGAGCCGTGGTTCCTCCTTGCGTCACTCCACACCGACCTCCCGCAGAACGCCCGCGTGGTGATAGACGGCATAGAGCTGGGCGCGGACGCGTGGGAGCTGGCGACCAAGACAGTCGGCGACAAGGTCTACTATACCGGCTTCAAGGTACGCATCCCGTGCTGGACATCGGGAACCGGCAGGAGCGTATCGGGCAGAATCACGACCTTCCTGGACGATACCGACAGCGTGACCGTGACGCTCACCCGCAAGGGTGACAGCAAGCCGTCCTACTCCAAGGTGATCTACGGCAACAGCGCAACCTACACGTTTGACAGCGTGGCAGAGGGAACCTATATCATGACGGTTTCCAAGAAGAACCACGTTGCCCGTTCGGAAACGATCACCGTGGGCTCCACCTCGGTCACGAAGAACATGAAGGTTCACGTCATCGGCGACATCAACGGCGACGGCAAGGTGACCACGTTGGACTACATGAAGGTCAACGCCTACATCAAGGGCACGGTCACGCTCACGGAGTACGAACTGAAATGTGCTGACGTCATCGGCACGGACGGCAAGGTCACCACAGCCGACGCGATGCGTATCAACGCGCACGTCAAGGGCACAAAGCATCTCTGGTAAAACGGCACCCCTGCCGCCGCCCTGCGCGGAACAGGGCGGCGGCGCAGAAAACGCTTCCGCAGACAACCATACTACGCTAACAGCCACAGGCTGACAGCTAATAGGAGAAGATTGTCTATGAACCAAAAAATAACATCCATATTACTGTGCCTTGTCATGATTCTTTCCATGATGACGGTTGCAGTACCCGTGTATGCCGCGCCGGTCGCGTCCACTGCGCTGACTGTTTCGGCGGACAAAACGACCGCTTCCCCCGGTGACACCATAACCTATACCATCACAATGGGAGCTGTTTCCGACCTCGGATCAATCCAGATGGTACTGGATATTCCGGCGGGACTGACTTATGTCTCAGGTTCCGGAAGTCTTGCGGCGGGACTGAAGGCGAAGCTCGGCTTTGACGACATTTCCTTCACGGAGAATGCCGCGACCGGGCGGTGTATCATCAACGGCGCCGCCTCCGCCGCGGACTACGCGAGCACGGCGGACACCGTGATAGCGACTTTCCGCTGCACCGTCAACGCAGATGCAACAGGCGTGCAGGAGTTGGGACTGACGGAGCTTGAATTTGTCTCCTGCCAGACCTTTGAGGAGATCACCTCCAACTTCTCTGTCGTCAAGGCAGCCGTTACGGTCAGCGGCGCTACGCCGCCCGTGACTGCCTTCACCGTCAGCTTTGCCGCCAACGGCGGGACGGGGACGATGGCGGACGTCACCGATGTCCCCGCGGGCGCATATACGCTCCCCGCGTGCAAGTTTATGCCTCCGGATAGCAAGAGATTTATCGGCTGGGCAACCACGGCAAGCGGAACAGCCACCGCGGCAGGCGGAACAATTACCGTATCGGATAATGTAACACTGTACGCGATCTGGGAAGAGATTCCCACAACGCATCCGGAAAAGCCGGCGGTAAGCGTAACCGGCACCTACACCTACAGCGGCTCGCGTCAGACTGTGACCGTCGCAGGCTTCGACAGCGCGACGATGCAGATCTCCGGCAACACCGGAACAAATGCGGGCAAGTATACCGCAAGCATCACCTCCAAGAGCGGACGCTGGGCAGACGGCACAAGTGCACCGGTGACGGTCGAATGGACGATACAGCGCAAAGTGATCACGCCGACTATCCGCGTAAGCGGCACATACACCTATACGGGTACGCCGGTCATACCGACCTTTACCGTAGAGGACGGCGGCAAGGTGCTTTCCTCTGCCGAGTACAGCCGGAGCATCACCGACAATGACGCGATCGGAACGGGCAGAATAACCGTCTCCGACAAGGCGGGCGGAAACTACGAGATCGCAACGACCTCGCAGACCTTTGATATCGGCGCGCCCACACCTCCTCCCACGGTCTACACCTCGACTGAGATAAAGATAACGGCGGATAAGACCACCGCGGCGGCTGGCGATGTGATTACCTTCACCATCACGATGGGTCCCGTTTCCGACCTCGGTTCGATCCAGATGAGGCTGAAGCTTCCGGCTGGGCTGACCGTGGTACCCGGTTCCTGCGTGCTGGACGCGGGGTTGCAGGCAACACTCGGCTTTGACGATATTTCCTTTGCAGAGCCTGCGGGCGGTGATCCCGTCATCACCGGTATTGCGTCCGCAACGGATTACAGGAGCGATACGGACACCGTGATTGCCACCTTCCGGTGCAAAGTAAAGGCAGGCGTCGCGGGTGAGTTGAAAGCGGAGCTGAAGGATCTCGAATTCTTCTCCGTCGACTTCACCGAACGCACCGAGCGCTTCAGCGTGCTCCCGGCAACCGTGACCGTTGCCGCAACACCTCTTACCGAGGCGCTTGTTCCCGTCACCGACCTGACAGGCAAAGTCTATACAGGCACGGTACAGGAACCTGCCTTCGGCGGTGCGCTTGTGCGCGGCACCGATTATGATGTGACCTACACGCTCGGGGCAGCCGGAATCGGCAGTCTTGACGGCGGGAAACCATTAGGCGTCGGCGTGTATACCGTGACCGTAGCGGGCAAGGGCGGGTATTCCGGCAGCTTCACAAAGGAACTGACGATAGGCAAAGCAGATCCGGCATACACGCTTCCTGCGGGGATTACGGGCGATAAGGGCAAGGCGCTCTCAACCAGTACGGCGCTCCCGGCAGGCTGGAGCTGGATGGACGGCACGGAGATCATGGGTGTCGAGGGAGCACACGCCTTCAAGGCGAGATTTACCCCGTCCGATACGGCAAACTACAATACGATTGAGAATATCGACGTAACAGTTACGGTCGCGGAACACGTCCACGCAGACGCCAACCATGACCATATATGCGATGTCTGCCACGCTGTGATAAGTTCGTGTGCAGATGCCGATCACAATCATACGTGTGATGTATGCGGCAAGACGCTGAGTGAGTGTGCGGACGAAAACAAGGATCACAAATGTGACCTGTGTGGCAAGACGCTGAGCGAATGTGCAGACGAAAACAAGGATCACAAGTGCGATCTTTGCGGCAAGACGCTGAGCGAATGCGCGGACGAAAACAAGGATCACAAGTGTGACCTGTGCGGTAAAACTCTCAGCGAGTGCGCGGACAACAACAAGGATCACAAATGCGACCTGTGCGGAAAGACTTTGAGCGAATGTGCAGACGACAACAAGGATCACAAGTGTGACCTCTGCGGTAAAACGCTGAGCGAATGTGCAGACGACAACAAGGATCACAAGTGTGACCTGTGCGGCAAGACGCTGAGCGAGTGTGCGGACGAAAACAAGGATCACAAGTGTGACCTCTGCGGCAAGACGCTGAGCGAGTGTGCCGACAACAACAAGGATCACAAGTG
>CDZB01031272.1_pt1 | contig 48334 bp, 35 predicted proteins | sample 554961 | NCBI WGS metagenome assembly CDZB01 (sample SAMEA3182106, study PRJEB8094) | gut metagenome | biome: human; feature: gut; material: Stool; isolation source: human stools | place: Canada | collected 2013-02-26 | reverse complement strand
ATCGCCTGCGTCAGTCAGAAAGGCAATCCGTATATCCGCGTGTTTGAAGATTGCGTTAAAAACTGCCATGCGATACCGAACCGCGACGGCGAGTTCAAAGGCGCTCATTACGAGATCCGCGAGGTCGAAGTTGAGAAAAACGGTTCTTACGATACACGCGAGATCGAAATCGAATATTCCGTATGGTACAAACTGGTTTGAAAAGGAGGCACGATATGAAAAACAAGTTTTATCTCAAAGAATTTCAATTCTTCGACGGGGAAGATACCGTCGTGTTCAACATTCTGTCGGTAGACGGTGACAAGATCACCGTCGCCGTCACCAAATGCGGCAAAATCAGCGTTTCCGATTATGAACTGCATACCGATAAAAACGGTCTGTACTTTGAGTACGGCGTTGCCGGAAAGGAACACATCCACATCGACGATTTTGAGGAGGCAGAATAATGGAAAATTGCGAAAAGCACAGCAAAAAACTCTGCGCACAGTGCAAATATTATGACTACTGCGACCGCGCCAGCCGTTGCGACGGAAAATGTTACGACTGCGACGATAACGGATGCGAAAATAATCCGGTAAATAAAAAGCCGCCAACGAAGAAAGTAGACGAACTCAAATTTCTGCTCGCGTCCATACTCGTCATAAACCAGACGAGCGAACATAAAGACAGCGATATTTCTTTAATCCTCGATTATGCGTTCCGCAGATTTTACGGCGCGAATACAAATTTGTTTTTGCTTGCCTGCGCAGGTAAAACAAAAAAGCAGATCATGCCCGAAGTTCAAAAACTTCTGGAGTATACGCAATACAAAAATTATATGGAGGACTGAAACTGATGCTTTTACAAATTCCCTTCACACAAAAAATATTTCGGTCTGTGAAAGCTGCTCCCCGCTTTTCCGCCTGTCGACGCAGAAGGCGTTCAGCTTCATCTTCTTGCAGTCGAACCCCGCCAATGCCGCTGTCGGCAGTTCTATCCGCACTCTGTATCCCTCTTCCGTTCGCTCTGCCTCCGCTCTGAACACGGGCTCCCGCTTTTCCAACCGCGGCGTCTTTCTGTCCCCGTTAGCTATATCCCCGTAAAACCGTACTCCCTTCGGCGATACCTCCAGCTCCTGTACCGCTTTGTATCCCCGTCCGGCGACAGGAATATCTCCACCGCGTCCCCCTGCCAGATATCCTCGTTGTCCTCCGCGTACGGGCTGACGATTTCGTTATCCTTCACGTCGAAATAGAAACGGAGCTTCCCTCCGCGATTTCATACCGAAACCGGCAGGCGAGGCTCGCCTCGCCCGTCCTGTTCTCCCGCAGGTAATACGCCTTTCCCTCGAACAACGTCATTGATTCCCTCTTTTTTGCTTCGCCGCCGCGAACATTTTATCGAACGCCGCCTGCATCTCGTCCACCAGCTTGAACTGCGTCCGCGCTCGGTCGAGGTTGTGACCTTCGCGGTGCGTCCTGAAATACACGTCCCCTTCCAGATAGTCCGTCAAGAAACGCATCCCGCACTCGTACGTCATCAGCACCGCGCCCCACGGCAGCAGCTCCCGCTCCGCTTCCGTGATGCTTTCCCACACCGCAGAAAGATATCCTTCCAGGTAGGTCTTGTATAAATCCATGCGGAAATGCACCTTCGACAGATCCGGCTCGTCTTCCGCCGCAGAGTTGCAGCCGAATCGGATGCTGTCGCCGAAATCGTAGCAAAGGCTCCCCGGCATCACCGTGTCCAAATCGATGACTGCGATTCCCTTCCCCGTCGCGTCGTCCAGCATCACGTTGTTCAGCTTCGTATCATTGTGCGTAACGCGCAGCGGAATTTCACCCGTAGCGATTTTATCCACGATTTTCCCGCAAAGCCCGCTGTGCGCGTTCACCCAATCGATTTCTGCGCGTACTTCGCTTGCTCTGCCGCAAATATCTTTCTGCACAGCGGACATAAAATTTGCATACCGTACCCGCGTATTATGGAAATCCGGCAGCACTTCATAGAGTTGCGAAGCGTCAAACCCGGCAAGCAGGTTGGCAAAGTTCCCGAACGCCACCGCACTCTCATAAAAATCGCGCGGATTGCGTACGGTTTGATAGGTCGTAGCGTTTTCGATGAATACATACATGCGAAAATAGTTATTTCCGTCGGAATAATACGCCTTCCCGTCTTTGGTTCGGATAAGCGTCAGGCATTCGCGCATAGGATCGCCTCCGCACGCCAATACGCTCTTGCGGCAAAAGTCCGTGACGAGTTCAATGTTGTGCATGAGTTTTTCCACATCCGTGAACAGGCGGTTGTTAATTCTCTGTAGGATGTAATGAATCTCTTTTCCGTCATTGTTCACTGTTAAACGGAAAGTGTCGTTAATATGCCCTTCTCCGTACCTCTCGCAGGATACAAAAGCCCCTGCAATCGCGAATTGTTTATATATTTCCTCAAATCTATTTATCTTTTCCATTTTAATCCTTCTGTCTATTGTACTTCCAAAAAGCATGCTTGTATATTTTCGGTAAATCGAATCCTCAAAAAATCCTCATCGATTTCAACTGTAACAAGTGAATTTAGCGGATATCCTACTAATGCTTTTGTCAATTTTTTCTTCAAACAGATGCTCATAGCCAAATCCCCTCCTAAATTCCAAACCGCAAGATACATGCGGTCTTCAAACCGATAACCTGCCGCCGCCTGCAAATCTCCGAACGATGCAAACCCATTCGGAAAAATCGGAACGGCACTTTTTTTCGACGCCGCCGTCTTTTTATAGTATGCGATGCCTTCACGCACCAATGCGAATTTGCGAGGCGACAGCAATGACAAATCGCTCGCCAAATGCATTCTGCCAAGCATAGCATTGACCATATTCATTACGACCTGCCCCTCGCTAATGTTTTCTTCCACCCACTTTTTTGCCTCCGTCCTACTAATCATAACGGGAACACCTGCCACCGGGTAACTCCAAACAGCTGCTTGCTTCGGCAATACCGCCGATAATATATTTCCTGCAATATAGGGATATTTTAAATAATCCGTTTGATCGGAAGTCGAAACGATCGAAAAGTGCTTCAGCGTCTCATAGTCCATGCGCATGCCGCCTGAAGCGCACGTTTCAAATAAAACATGCGGAAACCGGCTTCGCATCTCGTCTGCCCAAGAGAAGAAAGCCGCGGTGCTTTGTTCCAAACCTTCCCCCAAGCCGCCCGACGCCGAATCCGTGCCGACTCCCATATCCTGATTGTAATCAAATTTAATATATTCCGCGCCGTATTCTTCGACCATACGGCGAATGGTTTCCGTCATATACCCGCGCACCTTCTGCACGCGGTAGTCCAAAAAATACCGACCCATAACGCAAATCTTTTTTCCATGCCGATATAAAAAACATTCGTCGCTGTAATAATCAAGCATTTCTCTGCATTTATACCCCACCACCTCAGGCTCTATCCATAGCCCTGCTTTCATACCGAGCGAACGGATATAATCCGTCGTCCTGCGCAACCCGTCCGGGAAACGCGCCTTACTTTCACGCCACGCACCAACGTACGGATACACCTCGCTTCCCGGAACTTCATCATGCCAGCCGCAATCGATGACGTAATAATCCGCTCCTGCGCGGGCGGCATACGGGGCGACCCTTTTTGTCCGCTCCTGCTCGGGGCTGTCCCAAGACAAGTGCATGTATTCGTTGAAAATGACGGGCTTGGACTCGTCTTCCCTGCTTTTTAAAGCGATGTGGTAACGGTAACGCGTCATATCTTCAATCGCCTTTTCTATGCTTTCGGCAAAGCAGACAACTGCCGTCGCAGTACGATAAGCCTGCCCTGGTGAAAGGGTTTTCGACCAGCCGCAAAAATCTTCGTTTGCCCCGCCGAGATAAAGATATATCTGTTGTTCTTCGTCGCTCAGTTCATAGTACCAAGAATGACAACTCTCGATCTGGAACATTGTAAACCTCCCGTCGTGCTCCACGATTCCCTGCGGCAATTCCTCTTTGGTAGACCAACTGCCCACGTTCGCATGCGCCACCCGGTATTGCCCCGCCTGTGTCACTTTTTCCAAGCCAAGTTCCGCAAGCGAACTCTTCCTCGGGCGGCATTCCCCGTGGTGGCTCTGCAAAAAACGGTGCAGATAGGTTCGGGAAAGTTCGTCCGTCGTGCCGGCAACACCCGGGTACACGAAAGAGGAGACCGACTCAATGGTTATATCCTCAGCGGAAATATTCGTGACCTCCGTATAAACGGCGAGCGCCGAAGTATCTTCAAACGAAGTAAACACGGAAACAGCCCTGACGAGGGCATCTTCCTGTACGATACGGAGCACGTTTCCCACCCGTCCGTGCGAAACATATTCCAGGTTTGCGTGTTCCGAAAGGCATACGTGCTTTGCCCCGAGATGATTATCTTTATTTTGCCCTGCGATTTGAATTTCCACAAACGGGAAACCGTTTAAAGTAATTTTGTTGCCGACAAGTTCGAACCGTAAAACGCCGAATCTGATCTCTGTTTTTTCCATCACACAATACTCTCTGTTCTATCTGCCTTTCACCGTACAAAGCACGTTATTTGCGCAAAAGCCATTCCCCGCCCGTAAAATCGGGGATATCGACGGGGCGGCCGTTGTTTTGGACGGACATTTCGGACAGGCAGGAGACGGCCATCCAGCTCGCGGCATCGTACACATCAATCGGCATTTCGCGCCCTTCAGCTGCTGTCTCAAAGAAATCCCTAAACATCAGCGTATCCATGCCGCCATGCCCCGCCGCGATTTCCTTTTCGGTAATATTTTTCCATATGTCCGGAAGATATTTTTCTTCGTACTTCGCCGCCGTGTTATAGTACTCGTTCATATCCTTTTCATGATCGAACGGAGTTCCTTCTTCCAAAACGATGTTGCCCTGTTTCATGTTTTAACCTCGTCCGTTAACATTTTTCAAAATACGGCAACACATGCAGCGGGGAATCCACCGTTACGATCTGCCCGCCGTTATAAACTGTTCCGTCCGTAAACTTCCATCGGCCGCCAGGAAGTTTTACTTCCCTGTGCCGTATTTCTTTTTCAAGAACGGGAGCGACTAAAACATCATTGCCAAGCATAAATTGGTCGATACAATCGGCAAAGCCCTGAGCCGGGAACACATATTCCATATAGCGAACGATCGGTTCGCCTGTCTCCTTGCTTTCGTCCGCCAAGGCGATGATTTTTTTGCCGAACTGCTCGTGCAGACGTGCCATTTGCAGGCAGATTTCATTTTCCGCCTGCGGCAATACTCTCCACGGCGCCGCGGAAAACTGCATCATCGGCATCAAAGCCGAGCACTGCGCGTAACGCACAACCAGCTCTGTATCCAGATGTTTCATCGTTTCGGCAGTAAAATCGACAAAGTTCCCGCCGCCTATCATATCCGGGCACCCGAAAGCATGCCCGATAATCCCCTGTGCCAATATATCGGGCACGAGCGCACGCAAACCGTTCTCTCCCCAGGAATGCGATTTATCGCACAGCCTTTGTACGATCGGAAGATTTCCGCACCTCCAACAGGCGCGCAGTTCATTATATTCGTACTTTGCGGCGATCTTTGCCCACAGTTCGCAGTGTCCGTTCGCGTCGGTCTTCCCGTCGGACGAAACCAGCCCCTCGTAATACATCGCGTCGCCCGCATCGAACTTGAACCCGTCGACGCCGTAACGCCGCATCAGCGCTTCGTTTTGCGAGAGATACCACTCTTCCGTCTGCGGATTGGTGAAATCGAGGACGGCGGAAAAACCGTCCCACCATTCTACGATCGCGGGTTTGCCTGTTTTGTCTTTGAGGAGCAGGCCGCGATCGCGCAGGTATCGGAATTCCAACGTATCCGGAGTAATGAATGGGCACGTCCACAGCATTACTTTGAAGCCAAAACCGTGCAACTTTTCAACCATTTTTGCCGGATCCGGAAAAGTCCCCGCGTTAAATTCCCACTTCCCGTAATAGGGCGCCCAACCGCTGTCTATCATAAAAACACCGCAATCATAACCTGCCTTACGCAGATTTTCCGCATATGTTTCCAGATCGGCCTGCGTCTGATAGTAGGTCATTTCGATCCAGGAGTTGAATTGCGGCTTCGCAAAAAAAATATCGGGCGGCCGTTTCCCTCTCGGAGGAAAATGCGTCTTCATTGCGGCAAGATACGCCCCCCGCAAAGTAGCGTACCCTTCGCAAAGGCTGACCTCTCCCGATTCGTTTTCTATACCGATCTCGCCGTTTTTCACCGAAACGGAAAAACCGGTATCGCTCCATATGTATCTGCCCTTATCGGACAGCAAGAGCGGCGCTGCCTGATTCATGGTCGAATTCGGGTTCAAATCCCTGACGAAATCGCTCTCGCTACCGAACGGCATTTTTATCCCGTCAAAGCACGCACCTCCCCACCAATATTCGCCGGGAAGTATTTTTATAATTGTTCTGTTTTTCATTTTACCTTCAACCAAATAAGCTCGCCTGCTTGTAGTTTCAATTTCGATTGCTTTCCGTTCAAATCGGTAAAAACAGTATCCGAACGCTCGCTAGCGTTGTTGACGACCGCATAACAATTCAGGTCGGGATAATAACTGCATTCGGTATCGGGATTCGTGGAAAACGCCCTGTACATCTCCTCTTCCTTATGCGCCGCCCAGAACATGGCGCGGTACAACAGCCGCGCGTTCTGCGCGCTGTACGGGAGCCCCGCCATGTACACGCCGCGCCCTTTGCCGTAGTCATTTGCCGCAAGTTTTACTTCTCCCACGTTTACGTTGCGCTTGAACCTGTCGGAAAACTCTATATCCAACACTTCCGCGCCGCTTAACGCATATACGTTCTTCATTCCCTCGCCGCAGTCGATCTCTCCCTCTACGTCTTCGGTGATGAAATGCGCCTTCTTTTCGATATTGTACTTATCTTCGCCGAGCGTAAAGCCGAGTTCCTTATCTACGCCCATCACATCGGCGAGCTGGAAATATCTGCCGCCCTTTGCGTATGCCGTCGGTTCGCCCACGCCGATAAACCCGTGCCCCTCGCGCACCCACGCGCGCATCCTTTCCACGAGTTTTTCGTTCGCCCAAACTTCTCCGCCCGAATATGCGGTATAGGCGTCGCCCACGTTGATGATGACGTCTATGTCTTTAGCTATCCCCTTTTGCAGAACTTCATCGAAGGAGATGAACTTCACGTTCACCGCAAGCCCCGAAAGCGCTTCGAGGATGCCCTGATAGGAATAGATCTGCTGATACCACAGCTCGTGCGCCACCATGTGGCTCTGCCACGAACGCAGGCTCCCCCATGCATTCAGAATTGCCACCGTAAGCCCGCAGTACGGCTTTGCCTTGTTTGCCGTTTCTACGATACTGCGGAACTCCTCGCAGATCTCTCCCGCGCGCTTTACGAACTTCGGGAACTTCGCCGCAAGCGAAAGATACCCGCCGAACCCCATGCGGTCGAAGGGTTTGCGCAGCAATGCGCGCCGCGCAGTCGTCCAGTTCCTGTTCAGCTCCGCCACCGCGTTCTCTTCGTTCCCCTCGAAAAAGGTGTCGGGGAAGAAGTACGGCAAAAACCTGCCTTCCCTGTACTTCACATGAGGAATTTCCGAAAGCATACGCACGGTCACGCCGCCGCCGACGCTGCCAACCACCGCGTCCAAATCCATATCCTTGAAGTATTTGCCGTACGGCTCCGCTCCGATCCAGTCGTCGCCGAGAAACATCATCGCCTCTTTCCCGTGCGCGTGCACGATGTCCACGAGTTCTTTGACCGTACCGCTCACCTTCCTCTGCACGAAGTCTATCCAATCGAGGAACTTTTTGTCGGGGTTGCGGAAAGGAGAATTGTAATTGCCCGCGCGGACAAAGTCTTCCGCGCACAGCGCGTAGCCGTATTCCTTTTCAAACGATTTGAGCATGGCGGGAGAGGTGGAGAGTCCGTACCCGAACCAATCGACGTACTTTTCCTTCCCCTTTTCGTTGAATATGAGCGTGAACTGATACAAAAAGGTGGTAAAGCGCACCACGTCCGTTTCGGGGTGCGCACAGCACCACTCTTCCATGTGTTTCTTTATGTACTCTGCCGTCGCGGGATACGCTGGATCGTACATCTTCTGTTTGGCGCACGTCCAGTTGTTGGTGAGATAGTTATAAATTTGCACGGGGTGCCACACGACCTTCGCCATGAAGTTCACCGTATACTCGTGCATTGGACGGGCGTTTTTGACAAGGACGTGCCCCGACTTTTCGTCCCACGCCCAATCGGTGTGCTTTTCTCCCGACGTGCGGTCGTACACTTCCCAATAGGAGAGGTTTTCCGCATCCGGCTGTATCTGCTGCGCGAAATACCCCTGCATGGGATCTATGGAAAGCGTATCGCTCTCCGCCAGATTGCGCGCGCTCATGAGGAAGGTGCGGTGCGTCTCTTCCGGGTGCTTGTCCGCCCATTCGTTGTCGCCCCGCACGATGAAATAGGTGTTGTATACCTTTTCCGCCAATTCCTTCACGTTCTTCGGCAAGTTTGTGCCGTCGCAGTCGCGCACCGCGTCCGCTCCCCACATTGCCGCTATCTCTTTCGTCCCCTCCACAAAACTCTCGTCCGTGGGGATCGTTACTCTGCCTTTTTTCATCTTGTTCCTTCCTCAATTACAAATGTTTTTGTTTCGCCTTTGTACATTATAAAATGCGCTTCCCAAGCCCCTTCTGCGTAAGTTTTCTGCTCATACAATTCAAACAGGGAACTTTTTCGTTTGAAACGGACGGTCTTTTCGCCCGTCCGTGACGCATGAATGCACAGATAACGGTCGCTGACATATAACACGTCGTTGCTTTCCGACCAAATATGACACCCTGCAAAGCGCGCGATTTCTCGCACGATATCCGCATTCAGTATTTTACTGCCGCAAAATACGGAACGGAATGTTTCCGTCTGCTTATACGAAAGTGCGGGAAGCCCGTTGGTCAGAAATTTTGCCAGCGTTTCCGCTTCCGGGTCATCCGCATAAAAAAGAGGGGCGGCAAATGTTTCTATGTTTTTGACCGCAACGAGAATATTGCTCGCGGCGGGGCGGTCGTTCACACCATAAATTTTATCGCTTTTCAGCCGCGAAAATATGCCGTTCTCGCTCTCGCAGATCTTATACTTCGTATGATGCTTTCCGAAATCCGCCTTCATGCGGATACCCGTCAGCTTTTCGATATTTTTTACCGAAAATCTTTCCTGCGCCTGCATATCGATAACGCCGGACGCATATACCCACAGCGCCACGGCGTTGTTTTTTGCAAGTTTTTTGCGGATCGCTTCGCGCTCCGCCGCCGTAAGAACGTGGGTATTGAAAAATATATACAGCTTATAATCGGGCATGGCGGGGTTTGAAAGATCGTTATGAAAATACTGGTCACACCCCGCGCCGATACGGGCAATCTCATAATTGCGGAAATACTCCACAAGCTCCTTCGTAGACTGATTGGAAATTACGTGGATGCTCTCCTCATCATAGATAAGCGCAATCTCGTTGCCCTTGCGCCTGTCGGAAAGGGAAAGCGCCTGCTCGGCAATTTCTCCCTGCCGCGCGAACAGCCGATAGATTTCCTCGCATTTGTACCTGCCGCCGCCCACGTGATGATCGTACCACCATGCCGCGTGATTTTCGCAAAGGTTCCTGCCGAAATCGCGTTTCAGAATATTGACGGCGTCTTCCGCGTCGTAACAGTCGAACATGGCGCGGAAATGCTCGCTTTCAAGGTGGGTTCGGGTGTCCTCTTCCACGATGAACATCTTATTGCGCAGGGAAAAGGAGTCGAACATTTCCCGCTGACCGCAAAAGCCGCCGGGCTGACGGTTTACATAAACGCCCGGTGCCGCCAAAAAATCGATTTCGCGGCTATCTAAAATTTCCAACACGCCGCCCGCCGTAGAGCTATTGAAAAAATCAGTACAGCCGTACGAGCCGTAAAACGCGCCCGTCAGCTTTTTCCCTCTGTAACGGCGCTTGATCGCCCTTGCAAAACAAATTTGGCTCTTTGCCGTGGCGATGTGCCATGCGCGGTAAAAATCGAGCACGTCGGCATATTTATCGACATCGAGAAAGCTCCCTATATTCGTGCCGTTGGAAACCGCCTTGCTCAGCTCGTCGTCGCTCATTTCATAGTCGCCCTGATACATCAGGTCGAACTGTTTTGCATAAAAGCGCTCTCTCAGCGGGGGAATCTTCGGGTTTGCGATGCTTGCCGTTTCGTCGCGCCATGCCGCGCGCAGATTTTCGTCGGTGCCGTACTTTTCCGCCAAAAATTCGCTGTAAGCGCGGCGGAACGCCGCCGAATGATCGCCGCAACGCCCGTTCGATTCAAGATCCAACAGATAATACCACTCGCTCGTGCCGCCCGCCGCAAAAAAGAACCCGATGATCCTGTCTGCAAACGGCATCGCGTCTATTTTGTCGCAGCTTTCCGAAAGCGCGCGCTGCGCCTGCTCCACCCATACGGAGGATGCCTCCGAGTATAAATGCGGATATTTTCTGACAAAAGTTTCGTTTGCCAGTTCCACGGGCGGCGCGGAGCCGTCGTCATATGTAAAGCACTCTTCGGGATATTGTTCCGTAAACGAAACAGGCGGATGCAGTCCGATGCGCACCATAATGTAGGCATTCGGCACGGCAGACAAGAGCATTTCGCACTCGGTGCGGAATTTTTCCGTGGAGCCCTTTTCGCACCAGTCGGTATCGCAGGTGACGTAAAAAATGCGTATGCCCGACCGACCGAGCGCACGGAAATACTCTTTGTCGAACAGCAATCCGTTTTCCGAATGCGTCCTGACGGTGATCGCCTGCGTGAACGGAAAGGGCGCGCCGTCTATAAACACCGCAGGAGAACCGTTCAAATTTTTAATTTCTGCCGTTGCCATTTTCTTCGCTCCGCAATTTGTTTTCCAAAAACACGATTTTTTCGGCGAGCTCCGCGCGCACCTTATCGAAGGTATCCGCGTCCGCCTTTACGCACACGCCGTCGTACAGCGTCTGAAATAGGGGCTGTACTTCTTTTCGGAAGTCTGCGCCGCATTTATTGCACAGTTCTTCGCATAAATACAGGTATTCGAATTCTTCGAACCCGTCGCGTATGGCGTGCAGCCGGATGCTCTCTACGGGGCCGAATATGCCGTAAGGTCTGCCCGGATAGAACAAAAATCCGTCGCCGTTGTCCGTTGCACAGCGCATCGGCTCGGCGTAACAGTCTATCATCACTTCATGATTGGTGTGCGATTCCTGGCAGAACTGCCACTTGTAGTACTGCACGGTTTCCCAATACAGGGTGCCCTTCAAGCCGTAATCGTAAGTCATCCACATCATAAGGCGCGCGTCGAGCAGATTATGGTCTATGCCGTAGTTGGGCGTATCTGCCGCAACGCCGCACTGATACCACCAGTTTTCTCCGTTGTTTGCCGCGCGCCGATACTTTTCGCGCATCTGCGGCGTAGCCATGTGCGACAGGCGCGGGCACCAGTTTTTTACTTCCGTGATGCGCTCGTCGAAATGAATGGTCACAAAGTTCCCCACCGCGCGCATCGACCCGGCGACCTGCGTTCTGAAATCCGAAGGCTGCCCTTCCCGCTCGAACTCGTCGGCAGTTTCGTTTTTCAAAGTTTCGTACCGCTTGCAGACGCGGTTGGTTTCGTCCCAAGTGCCGTTGTACTGCGGCTCGTCGATGAACCCGCAATACACCGCCGCCTTTTTGAAGTAATCTTTGCCGTCTTCCAGACAGGCGCGCGCGAGCGCCAAAACAAATTTTTTGTAGTTCGCCTCGTCTATTCCCGTAACGGGGTGCGGATAAACGGGCAGCATGATGGTGGAAAGCTCGGGCTTTCCTTCCTGCGTAAAATAGCGTACCTCTCTTACGAAATCTTCGCCCTCGTTGTACGGCAAATTCAACAGCTGCATCACCCGATGCGGCGCAAGGCGGAACTCAATCAGCTTTTCCGCATACTTGCGGTACATCTGCGGAAAATAGTCGTTTTCGCCCAATTTCAGTCCGCTTGTTCCGATCACGAAGTCAGACTTGCAGTGTACCTCGTCGGGCACGGTAAAATCCCATACTTCCACCGATACGGGAACGGAGTAAGTTTCTCCGTCCGCTATAATGCGGAACTCCCCCGCATACTTGCCCGCGGGCTGATCTTTCGGCACGCGCAGAGAGATAAAAATCGCCTGATTTTTGCCCTGCTCCACCTTGTTTTCGCCGTACTCGACTGCCTTTTCAAACGGAAGGAGCGCATCGGGATAAAGCCCTTTCCCAAAGCCCTTTTCTTCCGCGCCTTTGGAATTCTGTTTTACTTCAATATACTTCTGATGGTATACGGTAAAGCAGTCTTTCCAGATAAAATACATTCTGTTTTCCGATTGGATGTGCGAAAGCTCTATGCGGTAATCGCAGATATCTTCTGCCGCGGTGATGATGACCTGCGCGCTCTCGTATTCGTTTTTCGCGGCGCGGAAGGCAAATGCGGGCGCTTTTTTGTATGCCGCATCGTATTGCTTGTCCGCAAGCACTTTTACCGTAGTCTGCTTTGACCAAAGTTCCGCTTTTTTCATAACGTCCTCCCCTTCGGGAACGCGGAGGCACAAAATGCGCCTCCGCGAAAATTTTTATTCTGTTGCCGTTACCGTATACTTCAAATCGAAAGTAGTCTGTTTAAATCCCTGCACCGAGAAGACGAGCTGCAAGTCGCCGTCTGACTCCCCGACAAACGTTTTCAGGTTATCGCCTTCCAACGTTACCGCCTCGCCGCCTTCGGGGGTACAAATCGCCTTCACAAGGCCCGATCCGTACTTTGCGGTGAGGTCTGTCTCCGTTGTTCCGTCGCCTTCCACGTCGTAGAACCCGCCTGAAATTTCGGCGAGGGTAAACGTGGTCTCTACATTGCTCCCCGGGGTAGGCATGATATCCAGTTCGCCTGCGGCAAGAGCCGCCCAAATCGCCGCCCCTGAACCGCTTTTTCCATACCGGTCATTCCTGTGCCAAGTATAGAGCTGCCACTCGCCGTCCGTTGTTTGGTCTGTCGTCGTGTAGCCGTTCTGTTCCAGCCCGAGCCAGGCCCCTACTGCTCCGTACTCGGCTTTGTAACGCAAAGTGATGTAATCGAACGCTGCAAATGCTTTTAATTTATCGGACGTAAGCGTAAATATGGGATACGAGCCCGTAAACGTCGAAGTGATCGCAGTATAACCGTCCACTACTGCCGTTGTCACATCATATTTCACACTGTTGCCGCCCACAACGGAAGCCGTGTACACTGAAGCATCGTCGAACAAAAACGTGCCGTAAGACTCGGTAAGGATTTTAACGCTCACCGTTATTTCCGTCTCGGCAAAGCCATCTTTGTTTATGGTGATTTTCAGAGTGCCATCGCTTGCAGTCTGAAATGCCGTAAGGTCTTCCACATTCTGCGTCTCTCCGTTTTCGGGCGTAAACTGCGCAGTAAACTCGTCCGTGCCCAGGTTGAATTCTGCCGTAAGATCGACGCTTTGCCCTTCTTCCGCTTCGATATCATAATACCCGCCCGAAATTTCCGTAACAATGACTGTCAGTTTTGCCGCATCCCACTTTTTAAATGTGACCGTAAAACTGTTTGTTGTAGAGTCGAAATCAAATGAATTGGTCACTTTGTCGAACACCCATTCGTATTCTGTGCCATCACCACTGGTTGCCGCAGCATAGTCTCCCCAGCTCGGACGCCCCGTAACATTGCTGACTTGCAAATTCACATTGGTATTTGTCGCTGCACTATCCATAAGCAAACGAGCCTTGATGACAAAGTAATCGAAAGACGCGATCGTTTTCACGGTATCGCCGGAGATGGTCATGACCGCCGCAGCATTTGCTCCGCCGCTGTTTACGATTTGCAACGCTTTACCGCCCGAAACGGTGTCGTCAATAACAGTTGCGGGCGCGCCGGCAATATCCGCATATACGTCGCCCGCGTCGTAACCATTCAGATTGAGTATGCTACCATACTTGGCGGGCTCAGGCGCAAACGTAACTTCGATTTCGAACTCCGCTTCTGCAAAGCCGCTTTTGCTGACAACGATGATGAGGGTGCCCTCTTTTTCGGGGGTAAACGCTGTTACATTGTCAATACGGGTTCCCTCCGTCTCGCCATCCGCGCGATAACTTGCCGTAAATTCGTTTTCGGCAAGACCGAGTTTTTCGGCAATATCAATTGGCATGCCCTTGTCTACTTCTACATCACAATATCCGCCAGTGATTTCAGCGAGGGTGAATGTATATTCTGCACCATCCGTTCCCGAACAAGGAAGCATCGTCAACTTCCCCGCGGCAAGGGCAGCCCAAATCTCCTCTCCGGCAGTGGATGCCGACGGTTTTCCTCTGTTGTCTTTATACCAAGTCCGCAGCGTCCAATCGCCGTCCGTTGTAGTATACGTCGTGGTATAACTATCCTTTTCCAGTCCGAACCAACCGCCGCCCGTAAATTTATAACGCACTGTGATGTAGTCGAAGGAGGCAAACGCTTTCAATTCTTCGGACGTAACGGTAAATTTCGGCCAACCGCCCTTAAACGTCGAAGTGAGCACGCCGTATTCACCGTCCTCTCCTACTGTTACGGGATATTCCTTCGTGCTACTTCCTTCCTTGCCTTCCATGGTGGCCGTACAGCGCCTGAAACCATCATCGAAAAGCATCTGCCCATACGGCTGAGGCTCCAACGTAAACAGAAATCCGATCTCAAACGTTGCTTCCGCAAAGCCTGCCTTATTGACATCTATGACGATCGTTCCTTCTTGTTGGGGAACAAAAGCGGTCACATCGTCAATAGTTGTTGCTGAAGTGCTATCTCCCGCTTTGTAACTTGCTGTGAATTCATTTGCTTGCAGCCCCAATATTTCAGTCAGGTCAATAGGCGTTTCTTTGTCCTCTTCGATGTCGTAGTAGCCGCCATCGATCGCCGTGATGATCGTGGTCTGTTCCGCATCGTTCCACTTTTGCAATTTGATTTGGAAACTTTCCGTTTCGGAATCGAACGTAAAACTGTTTGCAATACGATCGTATATCAGTTCGTGCGCAGTTCCGTTGCCGCCGTTGCTCGCAACATAGTTCTGGCCGTTCGGCTTTGTCCATTCATCCGCATTCGTGATTTTGATGTTTACAGACTGGCTTTCCGCATCGGTGTACGACAAGCGAACTTTTACAACCAAATAGTCAAAATTGGCTATTGTTTTTACCGCATCGCCGGAAATGGTCACTATCGCGGTGGAGCTTGCCGCGCCGCTGTTTACAACTTTAATCGCCTTGCCGCCGGAAACACTGTCTTCAATGACGGTGGCGGTCGCGCCGCTGACATTCGCATAAGCATCGCCCGCATCGTAACCGTTCAAGTTGAGTATATTGCCGTACTCTGCGGGTTCGGCAGTAAAGGTGATGCCGATTTCAAGCGTAGTTTCTTTGAATCCTTCTTTGTCGACTGCAATTAAAATAGTGCCTTTCGAGGAAGGTTTAAACGAGGTCACGTCGGTAATCGGCGTAGTATCATCCGATCCCTTAGCTTTAAAACTTGCGGTAAATTCACTTGCCGCGAGCCCCGTTTTTGCAATCAGATCAATGCTATCGCCCTTGTCCATTACAACATCGTTGAATCCTCCCGTGATCTCGACGAGAGTGAACGTAGTTTCTACATTCTGCCCGGTGGTGGGAAGAATTTTCAAACGCCCGGCGGCAAGCGCCGACCAAATCGAATCTCCCGCATCGGCTTCTGACGGTTTCCCTCTGTTGTCTTTGTACCATGTCCGCAGCGTCCAATCGCCCGACGTAGATGTATATGTGGTGGTATAGTTCTGTTGTTCCAGTCCGAGCCAGCCGCCGGGAATTCCGTATGTGACCTGATGGCGCAGCGTAATGTAGTCGAACGCCGCCAACGTTTTCAGGCTTTCAGACTCGATGGAGAAGGACGGCCAAGAGCCCGTGAACGTAGAAGTGATCGCCGTGTAACCATCCATCTGCTTTGTCGTTACATCGTACGCCATATTGTTGCCGCCGAGCACAGACGCAGTATACCATTCATGGTCAAACGTGAGCCCCCCGTACGGGGAAAGCGGCATGATTCCGATCACTATGTCGCGTTCACTTTTCAGCCCGACATTGTCCTCTACGCTGATATGGACGGTGATCTCTTCCACCGCTTCATCGGTAAGGTAAAGCCTGGTCGTTTCCGCATCGAACTGCCCTTCTTCCAATTCGGCAGGCGTTTCCGCAGTCGTATCCATGACAGTGTAAGTCGCCTGTTTGATTCCGGACTTTTCTTTAATCGCGATATAGTCGCTTAAAACGATCTCGTACTCCATACGCAAATTTTGCGGAAGAGTTGACGCAATGATGGGAGCGGTCGTATCGGTACTTGTCAGCGCGGTGGTTCTTGTGTCCGTCGCGCCGTCGCAAGAAGCCGTATACGTTATTGTATACTCGCCCACGTTTTCGAGATATATCTTTACGCCGTCGTGCGCGATTGCCTTGCCGCCAAAGGATACGGCTATGCTCACATCTGCTTTTTTGCCTTCACACATTACTTCGGGCGTTTCAAAAACATATTCTGTGCCGGCTTCCGCCTGCGCACTTGCGTTGACATTGAACCCCGTAAACTCTTTCTGTGCACTTTCTGTTGTGCAGGCAACAAAAAAAGCCACCGCACATACGAACATCATGACAGAAAGTATAGTCATTGCGAACCTTTTTTTCATGATATATCCCCCATTTTCTATCAAGTTAATGCCCACGAGGTCACTTCCTGTGCCCCTGCAGGCAGTTCGGAAACAATACGGAAGTTATCCAAAAACACATCTCCGTAGGTAGTCCCGAGCAAATCTATTTCGATATTGTCGAAGAACGACGGGGCACGGTCAAACGGCATGCACAGCGTGTGCCATTCATCGTCTGCGGTCAGGTTTACCCCCTGCCCGTTGATATAACCACCGGATGTCGAAGAAACAAGACGAGGCACAACCCAAAGCGCCGCTCCTTCCCAGCCGCACCTGTAATCTAAGGCAATATACGATCCTTCTGCAACCGTGGAAAAATTAAATTCTCCGAGATATTTTGCCGAAATACCGAATTTTCCGTTCGAAGTAACGGCGGCACCGTCTTCCGCATCTTGCCTTTCCAACGCAAGATAGCGATATCCCTCCGAAGCAAACTCCGGATCCGTTTTTGTAACCGCCTTCGTCTTCGTACCCGTCATGTAGGTTACGAAACCTTCGTACGCCTTTTCAAAGGTGAGGAAATCCATGTCGGTACTGTCGATCTCGGGAGCGGTGAAAGTCTGCGTGCCGTAGTGCAGCACCATATTGTCGAAGTATACGCAAGGATCGGTTCCTGTGATATTGATGTTAACATGCGTGGGGCCGTCTATGCCGAGCGAATAAAAAATTTCATAACCGTTCACGCTGTAGGTCACAGTCGCCTTTTCTCCCGCGCCTACCGTAACGATCTGCGCATTCGAGTTCATAACTCCGACTTTTTTCTGCATAATAGATGTTGCCAGCGTAATTTCCGATTCGGAAGCATTGTACACGTCGTAGGTGATCCTCTGTAACTTTGTAAAATCCCTGTAATTTTTGTCTCCCGCCAAGTTATATAAGGGAACACCAAACGTATTTGCCGTTACTGTATCCGCATTGACGGGATCGGCTTTGTAGCATACAGCGTTTTCTCCTTCCGTAACATAGGCGGCATCGCTGTTGAAACTAAAATTGAAAGCACCGCTGTAATAAAAATCATACACTTCGGAATACGACTCAAAGGAATTGAGCAACACTTCCGAGGGCTGTTCTTCCGTCATCGTTTCCGAACTATTTTCACTACAAGCGGCGAAAACAGTAGCCGAAAAGGAAAGGCACAAAGCCAAACTTAAAATCCCGATCAATTTTTTTCGAGTATGTTTCATCGTTCTCCCTCCTTTCAATCCACTACATAAACGCCCGTGCAACGCACAGAATAACTTACCTCATCCGTCAGTGAGATTACTTTGAAACGCACGCCCGTTAATGTGCGGAGCGTTCCCCAACGCACCAAATCCAGTCTGTTTACGAATAACGTATTGTATCCCTGCTTTAGCACGATATCATCCACAAACGTTGTGCGATTATCCGTGCCGACAAACCAGCATTCCACGAGAATCGCTGAATCCGACGGATTGTAGAGTGTAACCGCAAGGCTGCTCGTTTCGGAAGTGATGCTGCCTGAATCCACTGCAAACGTGAAATCGAAATTGCGAAGATCAGCCGCAACCGTTTCATCGACCTCAAAATCAAACTCTAACCCGCCGTCGTCAGAAACGGAAGCCGTGCCGCCCCGTACGGCAGCCAGCGCAGGATCGGTCATGCCGATCAGCTCCTTCGCCTTCCCTTCCATAAACACAGTAAACGATAGTCCGGAAGAAGTCTGCACCGTCATATCTTCGCTTGTGGCATTCAGATCCTGTGTCAGTATAACAGAGTCTTTTTCGCCTTCTGCCGTAACCAATTTGTCTTCGCCCGTCGCGACTGCAGTCATTTTCGCTTGCGCGTTCAATTCCGAATAATCGGTCACGAACACGCCGTTTTGAGCAAGCAGTATCAGATTGATCACCTGTTCTCTCTGCGCCGTGAACAGTTCAAAGTCTTCTGTTATACGGTTATTGTTGTAAAGGGAATCGATAATTTTATCGAGCACCGCATCAGCACTGTAACCCGCTTCGGTATACAATTCATTCAGAAGATAAAAATATTCGTATTCCTCGCTCGCATCCCTGTACTGATGCGCACGGATAGAGGCGACAGGGCCTTCTATACCATATGTTTTACCGGGGTAGAACAGGAATCCGTCGCCGTTTCCATTTGCTATACGCAGAGCCACCTTATATGGATCGCACGGTTCGCTGCTATTTGCGCCGATTGCGGGATTCCACGTTGTTTGCACATACTGAGCGACTTCCCAAATAAGATACCCTTTTGCACCTGTGTTGTAAGTGTACCAGGAGGAAAGTCTCTGTTCCAAAGGCTGGCTGTCAATCCTGTTGCCGAACGCACTGCCGCCCGCCGCATACCACCAGTTTCCGCTCGTCGGCTCATCAGTCCAAGTTTCCAATTCATACAGATCTTTTGCAGTTTCCGTACTTGAAGTGGGCACACAAAACTGTTTCGTAACCGTATTATCCAAACGGTCGTCAGGCGGGGTTGCCACATAGTTGCCCACAAGCCGCATGCTCGTTTCGAGCGTCTCCAAAAAACCTTCAGGCAATGCGGCAAGGTCTCCTGCCGTCAACTCCGTTCCAGCCTTAGCGTTGATTTTTTCGACGTCGCCTGCCTTAATGATGTCTGCCCAATACGTCTTTCTCGTTTCGTAGCCTGTGCAGACCGCTTTGACCTTATCCCATGTGTTATTATAATGCGGCTCGTCGATGAACCCCATGTAACAGCCGGATTTTGCCAGATAATCGTATTCATCCTGCACGGATGCAGCGATCAGGCGGGAAACATACGTATCAAACGTTTGATAGCTGATGCCCGTGCTCGCATCATAAGCAGACGGCAGGTTGATTTGCGCAAGATAAGTATCCTTTTCGCCGAGCAGCGGGTTTCCTTCTGCGTCGCGCAGGTTAGGGTTGGTGTACTTGCGCACATTTTCCAACCACACATCGGGATCTGATACGCCGATATTCATTCCGTGCGTACTCGCACGGAATGAGGCGATCGCCTCAAAATATGTCTGTGTCATCGCCGCCGTCGAATCCAACTCTCCGAATGCACGCAAGGTGTTTATCCAATCTGTCTGCAAATGCGATTCCTGACTGACATCAAAATCATAGACTGTAACGCTTGCAGGAACGGAATATTTCTCACCATCGACGGTAAGCGTAAATTCGCCCGTATATACGCCTGCTGTTGCGGCGCGCGGAATAAACGTTTCAATGTAGATTCCCTGATTTTTCCCGGCCTCTATTGTGTTTTCACCATACGCAACAGCAACATCGAAAGGCAATAGCGCATCGGCATACCAGCCTGTTCCGGTAGAAAGTTCGGAAGGCGAAGAAAGCACCTGAATATATTTTTCGTTATATACATCGATATAACTTTTGTCGATAACCGAATCTCCACACTTTAAATCGGATACCTCTATGCTGTACGAACCGATATCGGCATCTGAAGGGGCGGTCAAAATCAACTGTGCCGCCTCATATTCGCCCCTGCCGCCGCTGATCTTATATTCGGCTGCGCCTTTGAAAGCTTCGTCGTACGCAACATCCTGCATGACGTTCGCAGTAGATTCTTTCGACCAAAGGGAAAACTCTGTAGGCTCGTTTGTATTCGGGCTGCTTCCCTCACTTTCACAAGCAGTAAGCACGAAACAGCCCATCAGCAGAGCAGCTATTATACAGACTATTTTTTTCATCATTAACCTCCTTGCGTAATAGAATTATAATAACCCTGCCTGACGCATGATAACCAGGAATCCCGCCCTGTCCAAAGAATTTTGTTCGAAATATTTTTCGGGGGAAATGTATCCGGAATCAGTGACTTTGTATTGGAAAAACTTTACATTGGACATAGGAGACGGCAGACCGCTGATCAGCCAATTCACAGTAGAAGAATGTTGGATAGCTGTTCCGTCTTTCGCTATATCATAGATATCTTTTTCGAACTGTGTTGCGGAGGAGTAGCCGTCCCATGATTCCATATCGTATTTCACAGGAAGCAGAGCACCTTTTGAAACATCCATAAACACATCGATACCTGTTTCACTGAAGCAGAGACGGATAAATTCCTTCGCAAGCTCTTTCGCCGTAGCATATGCCGGTATCACCATCGTATGTCCGCCGCCGAGCGAAGTAAAGCAACTGCGCGCTTCCGCGACACGCTCAGCATCGGCTTCTGTTGCAGTAATCGTCTGTCCGCTGTATTGAATGGAGGGAAGCTCCCCTTGCATACCGCCGTCCACATAGTCGACCAGGAGCGAAAGGAGTTCATCGCATGCTTCCAACCCTGCAGTACATGCAGGAACATCCGAGCAAGCGGATTGATAATCCTTGCCGGGCAAAATTGTTTCCCAATAGGAAAGCTGATCGGATAATGCGGAAATTACAGGAAATTTCATCATTCCCGATTCATATATCTTTTCCTTACTGTTAGCTTGTTCAATTGTTACGCCCATTTCATTATCGAACCAATCCCCGTTGATGGACATAGCACCCTCGCCGGAAATCAGCCTGCCCTGCACACGCTCATAACCATCTTCGGTCACATACGGATTCATTCGCCCGTATGAGGGATTTTCCACCTGATTCATCACCTGCATTGTATACAAGCTCGCTTTCGAGCCATATTCGGCGGAATAATTAACCCAGTCATCTTCTGTTGTAGGGCTGAAATAATCATAATACTCATCATTCCCCAAATACTGCGCAAACAGTGTATGCGTCATATAATCAATGTAACCCGTTGTGCCTTCGTTTTCAAACGGAACAATTCCCTCTGCAATCATTTGATCGCACACATCAAGCAGTTCATCTGTCGTGTTCGGATCCTCATCCCAACCATATTTATCGAACATCACTTTATTATAGACAATGCCCAATACCCCGGTCATGTACGGAATAACAAAATTTCTGTCCTGATATGTATTATCAGACATTTGCACTTCTACTGCTGTTGCCGTCAGGAAATTATCGTAAAATCTGTTGCGAAGCGTATTTCCGTCCGCATCTTCTTCGTCAAGAAAATCCGTCAAATCTTCCAAGGCATAATCGTAGCCAGCGACGCCGTTCTCTCCTTGCATGATCAACGTCCCCCAATCTTCCAAGGAAATAAAAAGATCTGCTGTCGTCGCACTCGGTCCGGCAGAAACTTTATTGCGCGCAAGCTCGACACCTATTTCTGTTTCAAGATACACTTTTGCACCGGGGTTCTGCTCCTCGAAAATCGGGATCAGGTTTTCCACCCACTCGCTGCCGTAGCCGCCGACCGTCATATAAATTTCCAAAGAATTTTCGTCATTTGGGGTTTTTGTCCTGCAACCGACAAAAGCCAAAGCCGTTGTAAGAGCGAGAACAGCAGCAGCAAACATACAAAGGATTTTTTTCATTGCATTACTCCTTTTTATTTTTTACGGATTCATCCGTTTTATCCTTTAATTCCGCCCACCGACATATTGCTTAAAAAAACGTTCTGGAAACAGCTGAAAATAATCACCACCGGGATTACCGTTACGATTGTTCCGGTAAAATACATCGGATAATTCATGCCGTTTTTCATTGCCTGTTCATAAAGATACAGACCCGTAGCCAAACCGGGGAAAGAAGGCAACGCTATAATCGGCGTCATGTAGTCGTTCCAGCAGTTGACGAACGACACGACCGAAAGCGCCATGATGGGCCCCATAGCCAAGGGCATCATGATCTGTATGAACACGCGGAAATCGCCCGCGCCGTCTATTTCCGCCGCTTCCATATAATCTTTCGGCAAGCCCTTGAAAAAAGCATATAACATCAAAAATTGAAACCCGCCATAGCCGCCCGCAGATTTGATGATCATGAGCGGTGAATCGTAGATCCCCAAGGTGAACAACTGCTTGTACGCCGCAGCGCCCGCGCCGTATACGGGGAACATCATGGTAAACATGATCACCCCGTAAATGATGTTTTTTGCCTTGAAATCGTATCTCGAAACGACGTAAGAAACGACGCACCCCATGAACACGCCGACAACAGTATTGCCCACAGACCACCAGATACTGTTAAAAAACATCATCAGGAAGTTTGTGTCTCTTACTTCGAAAGCCGTGAATACATCGATATAATTCCGGAAGAGCCAATCTTGCGGAAGCAGCAGAGATGAATTCGAAATATATTCATAATTCGTCTTCAAAGAATTCAGAAAGAGCCAGATAAAAGGATAGATCAAAGACGCGCAATGTAACGCCAAAATAATGAATATCACCGTGAAAAAAGCGATAAATGCGGGTGTTTTTTTAATCAGCTCCTTTTCTTTGCCTTCTTTTTTTGCCCTTATCTTAGTACTCATATTCGCCCCCGATTTTACCGGATAACCAACGCGTGAAGAACACAAGCGGTATCCCTATACACGTAAATACAAGGCCTATTGCCGCAGCCCTTGAAACCATGCCGTATACTTTGTATTGCAGGTACATGGAAAATCCGATCGTCATCGTACCGTAATCGCCGTTCGTAAACAGCAGGATCGGCCCCTGCGCATTGAATATCGAAGCAACGGAAAGTATGATCATCGTCGTCATCATCGGCCAGATAAGCGGAACGATGATCTGCGTCAGCTCTTTGCCGATCGTGATGCCGTCAAGCGAAGCAGATTCAAAGATCTCCTTCGGTATACGGTTCATCGCGCTGCGGAAAAGAATGATGTTCAGGCCGTAACCCGTCCAAAGCTGATAGATAAGGAGGGTGATCATGGCTGTGGAATCCTGCGTGACCGGATACACCCACCTCTTCCCCATCGCTTCCCACAGCAGGGCGATGGGCCCGTCTGAGCCGACGAAGTTTTTGAATACCGTCGTCATGACCGTAGGCGTGATGATGCACGGAATGTACAGGCAGACGGTAAAAAATTTATTGCCCGGTATCTTTTTGAAGAAAACATACGCCAGCACCACCGCGATCGGAAGTTCTATAAACATATTCCACGCAAAAAATATCAGAGTGTTTACGGTCGCTTCCGTCATATCGAGATACGGATTATCGGTAAACGATGTGAACACCCAACGCAGGTTTTCAAGGCCGATCCAATCGCCGACATTATTCTGAAAAACGAGCAGAATAGAGTCGATATTTACCCAAAGCCAAAAAACAAAAAAGTGAATGACCGGGATCGCCAGCATTGCTATGACGAACAGCCGCTTTTTCGTCTTTCGGTTGAGTATGATTTTACCCTTTTCGGCAAGGTTCTCCAATTTAACCTTCCTCCTTCTTTGTTTGTTCGTATATGTCGAAAGAATACAGACGAATTTCATCATGCCCGTATGTTTCATCGCCGACAAAGCGTATCCCCTCAATACCTCGATCGACGGGAATTTTCACCAGCCTTTGATGATTGTCCGCAATCTCTCTCAATAATTTCCATTGGCCTTCGGTCAGAATATATACGCGGAACTCTTTTGTCAATTCGTTTGCCATCGTTGCGGCGGCTCCGTTGAGCGGATAACTGCACCTGTTGGGAAACATCTTCAAAAAGCTCTGCGAATCGGGGTAGCGCTTGCCGGAGATGTCGTTATCGAACACCAGGCGGATCCCCCCGCACTGCACGGGGCGGGAAAAAACAAATTCAAGCGGCTCTCCCTTTTGTAAAACGATTGTGCCGTCTTTGCCGCCGAGCGTACGTTCGTTCCCCTCCCAAAAGCCGACAAGCCTGTCTTTCCCGATATTCGGCGACGCCGATCTGACGGCTTCGGATATTTTTCTCGGCGTATGCAGCAAAAAGCAATCGTCGTCGCGCAGCGACTGCTGCAATTCCTCCATATGCTCCCCCACTCCCCGAGGGGAGATACCGTAACGCACCGCAAGAGAACACGCTGTGCCGACCGCTTGTCCCATCATCGCACACGTTGCCATGACGCGCGTCGATGAAAGCGCCATATGCGTAACGCTCACGTTTCTGCCCGCAAAAAACAGGTTCGATATGTTGGCTGAATACAGGCAGCGATAGGGAATCGGATAGGGAGCCGTTACCGGATAATGGATATTCGGAAGATCCTGCGTATGAATGCCGAGCGGATTGTGATCGTCCATGCTCCAACCGCCGTAAGCGACCTCATCAGGAAAAGTCTGCGCACGTTCTATATCGTTTTGATTCAGTACATAATCCCCTACATACCGCCGCGATTCGCGTTTCCCGGCAAGAAATCCCACCCAATCCAATTCCCAATTATCGGCATCAAACCGACCGCTGTTTTTAATATAGTCCCATACCCCGAATGCACGCGCGATCAGTTCCCTGTTATACTCCTCGGCGTTTTTGACTACGTCGCCGTCGCCGCCGATCTCTATCCACCAAAAATTTTCGTTTTTAAAATTTGTCCGATTGTTTATATCAAATCGGTTTTGAAATTCGTTATCGGAAAATTTGTGAGCAAAAGGCGGAGATTTAAATTTAACGAAATGATCCGTTTCACGGGCTTGTATCAAACAACTGTTCCCCATTGTGCAGCTGTCCGCTTGTTCGGGCGCATACGATTCACCGTATTCCTTCTTCCCTTCTCTGCCTTTACGAAATTTCGCATCAGTAAATTCTGCGACAATGCTGTCACCCGAACAATCGGCATAGTACTGCGCATGGATACTATAATTTGTGTATGTCGTCAGCTGCCATGCCGTTACCGACTCGATTTTCCCTTTCTTTTCCACCACACCTACACAACTTGTATTCAGCAAAAGCGTAATATTCTTTTCCGCAATTACTTTATTATAGACGACACCGTCCCATTCACTGTAATTCATCCGCGGATTGTAGAAAATATTGTCCATAGCCAATTCTTCCAATATTCCGCCTTCTCGATATTCGGGAAAAGAAACACTTGCCCCACGTATCCACATTCGGATCTCTCCGGACGCGTTCCCACCTAAAACAGGTCTGTCTTGTATCAGAACGACCTTTACGCCCCTTCGGGCCGCAGAAATCGCCGCACAAACCCCTGCAAGACCGCCTCCGATAACGCAAAATTCCGTATTTATTATTTTTTCTTCTTCTCTTTTCATATAACCGTAATCCTAATGATTTACTTTTTTTCATTTATATTATATAATTGAACAAAGCCGATTACCTTAATTTTTCGGCTATAAACCTATAAAAAAGGGCTATTCTCTATGCAAACATCGTTAGTAAAAAACATTTTGGACTATATCAGTTACTTGGAAAGTCTGTCTTTGGAAATCTGCCTTATCGATAATCAATATTATTTTCTGAAAAGTGTCCCGGAACTTTTACTATACCACGGACACAGGAACGAGTATTGCACTGCGGTCAAATCTTCTGCCGCTGCTCATAAAAAATGCATCGAAAAGCAATTTACCGTCCAAGATCATTGTATCGACGGTTGGTTTTGCGGAATGTGCTGGGCCGGAATGTATGAATTTGTGTTTCCCGTATTCAGTGAAAAAACACCGCTTTGTTTTATCTGCATTACCGGCTACGCAAAACCCTCGCAGCGGATTCTAGCGCATATAACTAAAATCGCAAAGCACTACAATGAAGACACCCAAACCCTGTTGGATTGCTACAATCGGCTCAAACAAAACATACCGTCTGACAGTTATATCGAAACACTGATCCAGCCTTTATGTCACATGTTTGAACTTTTATATCTGCAAATTAAAAAGAACGATTCATGCCTCTGCGTTTCCTCTATATATAAGGAAATCATTGATTTTATATCCGAAAACTATACTCTTGATATTTCTCTCGCAGATATTGCTTCGGCATGTAACTATTCAACAGGATATATCAGACACGTTTTCAAAAAAGAAAGTAATTATACCATCTCCCACTATATAACAAATTTGCGTATTGGCTATGCAAAAAGACTGCTATCTTCCAGCAATAAATCTATTTCCGAAATTTCTTCTATTGTAGGATATAGCGAGCCGAACTATTTTACAAATATTTTTCGTAAAGAAACAGGAATGTCTCCGAAAACTTATAGGAAACAATTTATTTTTATGAATAAAAACTAATTCTGTTCTGAACCATTATTAAGTTTATTTTTTTGACATTCCAACAAACTTTCAATGAGCCCGGTCACGAATGCTTCCATAAGATTTTCCGGCACAAGTTCCAAACGCGGAACACCCTTCACTATCACCTCGATCTTCCACTCTTTCTTATTCATGCTTGCCTCCCTGCGTTTTTCATTATAACATAAAGCCAATAAAAAGCGTGAGTAGGCAAACAGCACCTGTTTCTCACTGATAAATCACCTTTTTTGTATCCAAACCGCATATCTCCCGCATTTCCGTCTGTCTTTCTCCGTCCTTTGGTATCGGAAAATTCGGCCGCCGTCAAGGAGGAAAAACTATCGCTTAAAACTTATACGCCCTCGGCCTTTCGACCGAGGGCTTTTTGTATAACGAAAACCACGCAATAGTCGCGTGGTTGAAAAGAGGTTTACCGATGAGTCTTGAAAAAAAGACTCCGATTGTGTAAAATAAGAACTGACCTGCCAGTCAGAAAAGGAATACACAATCGGAGGATATTAAAATGAAAGACTCATCTAATACCATACATCTTCATCCGTTTCTTTTGCTTCTATCTCTCCCAATATCGCATATACCGCTTTTACTCCTTCCGTAATTTCTAAAATTCGTTTCCTGTTCCCGATATAAAACGCCGCCGTCTTTTCGCCCGCCTTTGCTGCCTCTATTACGAACGGGTATCTCTTCACTATTTCTTCCACGTCCGCTTTCGTCATAATAATTTCTCATTCCTGTAAATTCGACATTATCATAACATATATTTTTCCGCATAAATCCCCAACTTTTTATGGTTTTGCTACTCCTTTCCATTTTCCCTCTCCGCGAAAAAAGCGTGCAAAACCTTTTTCGCACGCTTTTTCATAATTATAAATAATTAAGTTTTTAATGTCAATTGATACGGCGCTAAAAAATTGTTTTCGTACCACCATACCCGCGAACTTCGCTATACCTTCATTACCCGGTGCAAAGAATGCGGTGTCAACCATGAGCTTGTCATGCTCTGGGACGGACATTCGTTCGACAAAGATGTAAAAACATCTATTATCGACAGAGGCTATACCGACTACTCGGAAAAGTACGCGCTTGCCGAAGCAGAAAAGTTTGACTATGCGCTATAAAAAACCTTTTGAAACAGCCGATTTAGTCCCAAATTGGTCCCAAATGGGGTGTTTTTAAGCCGTTTTTAGAACAAAATTAACATTCATGTCATAACAAAAATATAGAAAAAATGAGAGTTGCCGTCAAATAATGATAGCAACCCTCAAATTGGCTGGGGTAGCTGGATTCGCAAGGAACGGAATAGCGATTGTTCGCCGCAGGCGCAATCGCGTCAGCAACGAATGACGGAGTCAGAGGAAGGCAGTTTTATACACGCTTTGCATAAATATGTGATTTTGAGCCTATTTTGGGCTCATTTTTTATATTTATGCAATTTTTATACAGCCACCCCACAATCCTCCCCACAATTACCCCACAATTTATTTGTAATACATTACTCAGTCTTGATATACTTCGTATTTCGCGTATTACCGACACGAAGAATCCTTTTTTGCGACACTAACTTAGCTAGGATTCTTGCCGCTGTCGCACGCGAAACATTAAGTGCCTGCTCCACATCGCCGCGCGTAATTTGCGAGGTCTTATCAAACAATAGCATCACTGTATCAAAATGAGCATTGTCTTCAAGCACTCTATTTTCTACTGCTATTGTGCTCGGTAAAGTCAACTTAAAAGCATTATTTGTAACCTCGATAAGAGGTTTTTCAAAAAAATCTTTATATGAACGCATAATTTTGGAAATCCCTGTTCCGTATGCTTCAATTAACCGTAACCTGTAGAAAATATTGGCTAGTTTTTTATTTCGCGGCATAGAAACGCCAAGCATCATGTCATCATACTCAATCCCTTTGGGTAAACCTCCAAGCGAAATAAATTCGATACGATCATCGAAAATGTGGATCAATGTACTGCCACTAAGAGCATACTCTCGGTGAACGATGCAATTCAAAAGTGCTTCGCGAAGTGCTTCAACCGGAAAATCCCGTTTATCTACTCGTTCCAAACCTCGAAATGTCGATTGCGTGCGATTGTAGCGATCTATAAACGCATAACTTTCTGTTATCTGCCTAAACAACGATCCTGTAAATTCATAACGATCTCGAAAAGTCTCCTTTTCAATACCATCAAACACGGCAATCTTGACGGTATGAGTGCATTCGTCCGAAAGAAGCAATCCCAGATTGGTATAAAGTCCATCGGAATTGATTAACCCTAATGAGCGTTTCTGCAGTTCACCGAAAGAAATCCCCTTTTGAGCAAAATATCTGTCAGCTTCCTCAAATGTCAAATTTTGATTTAGCGCACGGATATCTTCGTAAGTCGTCCCGTCAGTATTTTTTATCATGTTACGAATTACAGTTTCCGTAGCCGGAACACTCACACTCCCGATGCGTACATATACACCCTCCGGGCGTAGTCCTTTCTCGGCAATATAATAAGGCACCGCTGTACCTTTTCTAACTTCAATCTCTAAAACTGGTTTTCCCTCTATCATAACGGAAGAACATTTCACAATACTTATCAAATCCGGCCGTATGGTATTGTGAATATGATTGACACATGCTTGCATCACCTTATCTATCTCAGATACCCCGATTATCGTCCCGTCATCTTCAATTCCGATAAAAATCTTTCCGCCTTCAGTGTTGGCAAAAGCAATTACTTCTTTATTGATATCATTTGTAAATTCCCTTTTAAATTCACACGTAGTATTCTCTTGCATAACATTTCCTCTCGTATCATTTCGTATCAATTCAAATCAATTTCGTATCAATTATACATGATACGAAACGAAATGTCAACGAAATTGATGATTTGCTTATTCAAAAGGGCGCCGGTTTACTTGCAGTTCTTTATAGCTCAACCTTTTTAATGAAAAATCAATCACATAGAATCGAGAAACTTTGCGAGTTGTTCTTTCGTCAGATTTACTTTGCGGGCGCAAGAACCTGAAAAATGGCTTATAAACCCGTACTCTTCCATCCATTCAATGATATTCCCCGCTTTCGGATACCCCACGGACAGCCGTCGCTGCAGCATGGATATCGAAGCCGTTCCGCACTCTACGGCATATTTCAGTCCTTTGAGATAGCATTGTTCTGGTATCAAAACGGCATCCAAACGAATATTCTTGATTTCGTCATCCGGCTCTGCTTTTGCCGCGTTTTCTTCAAAACGTACCGTCAGCTTTGTAATCCCCTTCGGAAAAACGAGTGTTACTTCCTGCCCGCTTGCCCGCACTTCTTCCCCGCATTTCGGGCAGAATTTATCTTCCGCCTGCAGTACATTGCCGCAATTTTCACAAAACAAAAGTTGCATTTTTCCTCTCCTCTTTAACAAACGCAGTCTGCCTGAAACCGCTCAAACAATCCGATATCTTCGCGATCTTCACCCTCTATAAGAAACGCTATGGGATTATTTTCGAGATCCGAATAAATGTATTCTCTCTGGGTGTCGATATGCGACATTGCGCCGGATAAACTTCTTATGTCATCCATTTGGATGTCCTTCTTTTGATTTTTAGTTTGCAACTGCCAGGTCGCTTACTTATTATATCAAAAGGAGTTTTTTGTTTCAATCTTCACCGCTAAAGCTTTCCCTTACCCGCGGACTATCCGCGGGTTTTAGTAGACAAAAAAGCAGAACAGCCGAAAGACTGTTCTGCTTTTACTTTTACGAAGAAGCTATGTTTCCTGTATTTTCGCAAGGAATTTCAATTTAAGCCGTTGCCGTTTCGGAGAGCCCTGCAGGATAAGGCAAACCGTCGGCGTCTTCCACCCAGAAGCCGTCCGCTTTCGGCGCGTAGAAGTCGGCATAATCGTTTGCCGCCGCGATCATATCGCTCTTCGCCGCATAGAGCCCGAACACGTCTCCGTCGCTGCCGGAAGTTCTGTCGTCGTTTTTGCTGAGCGTTATATTACCGAGCCCGTACGTATAAACGTTCTGAATATTCGCGCTGTCCTGCGCAAACTGCCCGAAAATATCCGTCGTTCCCGAACCGCTGCCCATCTCGTCCGCACAGATAATGATATTGCTCGCCTTGACGTTAGAGAACGGCGCGATGTTTGCCCAGTTCCAACCTCCGTTCAAAAGGATCGAACTCTGTTCCCCTTCTTTGGACGCATAAAACAGTTTCGTAAAATGAATATAAATGTTTTCGAGCGTAACGTGGGCGCCGCTGTTTTCCAGGGACGATGCAAACACGCTTGAAAAATTCATGCCGCTGTTCCTGCTGAAGTTTTCGAACGCGATATTGCGTACCGTTGCGCCGTCGCCGAAGCACTGGAACAAGCCGGCATAACTAATTGCGCCCGTCGTATCCACGTCGGCCGGGCCGAGATCTTTGACGACATGTCCTCTGCCGTCGAGCGTGCCGTAGAATATGCGCCCATCGGCCTCCCACATCATATACTGTTGGTGGGCAAAATCGATATCCTGATCGAGTACGAAATAGCCGCCCGTATGGCGCGTTCCCTCCGACGCGTTTTCCTCCGCATAGACGTTTTCGCCGATGCGCAAGAAACTCGTGAACTCGTCGAAGTCGCTGATTTTCAGCGTGATGAACAGAACCTGCCCGGTGACGTACAGCGTTTCCCCTTCGTTTTCGAATACCGCCGTATAATTCTGATAACCGTAATCGCCGATGGCGAGCGCATGGCTGACGGTGATCGTACCGTCAGCGTATCCGATACCCGTCGAATACTCTTTTTCGCCTACGGTAAGCGCAGTAAGCGTACCGGAAATGCTTTCCGCAATGTCGCTCACATCGATGGTATAACTCTGCGCGTAGCCGCCGGCAGTCGCCGTGTCAAAGCCCGGCGTCAATACCGAAGTCACGACTTCTGCCTCGCTGACGATACTGCTTTCCACCGCAGCTTCCCAAAGAGCGGTGAAAGTCATGTCGTCGTTTGCAGTATAGCCGTTCCCGTCAAAGTCATACGCGGTATCCCCGTCGCCCAGAGCCCAGCCGATAAAAGCATATCCCTCTTTGGTCGGCTCCTGCGGGAGAGTAAAAGTTTCGCCCTTTTCTATGGTCTGCGAATCGTACGTTTCGCCGTCGACGACAAATTCCACCGTGGCGAGCAATTCCGCAAGCCTTGCAGGATAAGGCAAACCGTCGGCGTCTTCCACCCAGAAGCCGTCCGCTTCCGCCGCATAGAAATCGCTGAAATCCCTTTCGGGCGCCGCGGCGATCATGTCTTCCCTCGTCGCATAGAGAGCAAATATGTCTTTCTTTGCATTGCGGTCGGTCTTGTCGTCGTTCTTGCTGATCATTATATTCCCGAGCCCGTAAGCGTAAACATTCTGGATATTCGTGCTGTTCTTTTCGAAATGTCCGAAAATATCCGTCGTTCCCGAACCGCCGCCCATCTCGTCCGCACAGATAATGATATTGTTTACCTTGACGTTAGAGAACGGCTCGATGTTCGCCCAGTTCCAATGCCCGTTCAAGAGGATCGAGCTCCAATCCCCCGCGTTATTCGCATAAAACAGTTTTGTAAAATGCAGGTAGATGTTTTCGAGCGTAACATGGTCGTCACTGTGTTCCAAGGACGCTGCAAACACGCTTGAAAAATTCATGCCGCTGTTCCTGCTGAAGTTTTCGAACGCGATATTGCGTACCACTGCGCCGTCGCCGAATCTCTCGAATAAGCCGACATAGGAAACTGCACCCTGCGTCGTATCGGTGGGCCCGAGATCTTTGACGACATGTCCTCTGCCGTCGAGCGTGCCGTAGAAAGTGCGCCCCGCCGCTTCATACATCATATACTGGCCGTGAGCAAAGTCGATATCCTGATCGAGCACGAAATAGCCGCCCGTATGGCGCGTGCCGGCCGCGTTTTCCTCCGCATAGACGTTTTCGCCTATCCGCAAGAAACTCCTGAATTCATCGGGGTCGCTGATTTTCAGCGTGATGAACAGAACCTGCCCGGTGACGTACAGCGTTTCCCCTTCGTTTTCGAATACCGCCGTATAATTCTGATAACCGTAATCGCCGATGGCGAGCGCATGGCTGACGGTGATAATGCCGTCTGCATAAGAGAAATTGTTCGTATACGTATGCGTACCGACGATGAGCTGCATCAGATCGCCCGAAACGCTGTCCTTCACGTCGCTGATGTCGATCGTGTAATTCTGCGTATAGCCGCCGACAGTCGCCGTGTCAAAGCCCGGCGTCAATACCGAAGTCACGACCTCCGCTTCGCCGATGTTTGCGCTCTCCACGGCCTGCATCCACAGTGCCGTAAAGCTCATATCGTCATTCACTTCATACCCGTTCGCGGCAAAGTCGTACGCCGTTTCGGAATCGCCCAGCGCCCAGCCGACAAAGGCGTAACCGTCCTTTACGGGCGAGTCGGGAAGGGTCATGTCCGTTCCTTTATTGACGATCTGTTCGGCGTAAACATCACCGTCGACGGTGAACGTGACCATGGCCTGTTCCCCTGCCAGGCGCGCGGGATAGGGCAGCCCGTTGAACTCCGTCCAGAAGCCGTCGTTCTCTGCCGCATAGAAGCCGGAGTAATCGTTTTCCGCCGCGACCATATCCGCCCTCGAGGCGTAGGCCCCGAACACGTCGCCCGCGTTGCGGACAAGTTCGCTGTCGTTATAATTGATGCGCACGCTGCCGATGCCGTATGTATATACGTTTTGGATGCCGCCGCCGTTCACTTCGACATGTCCCAAGACAGATATCTCGCCCGGGCCTCCCGCAAACTCGTCCGCGCAGATGATGACGTTGCGCACGGTGAGATTGGAGAGCGGCGCGATACTTGTCCAGTTCCAGCCGCCGCCGTTGAGGATGATCGAATTCCACTGCCCCGCCGTGTTTGCATTATACACTTTATTGACATGTATATAAATGTTTTCGATCGTCGCATGCGTATCGCGCGCTTCCGTGTATTGCGCGATGATCGCCCCGTACTGCACGCCGGTTGTCCTGGCAAGGTTTTCAAAAACGATGTTGCGAACCACCGCGCCGTCGCCCAGGCGGTGAAAAATACCTGTATAGCCTATCGCGCCGGTCGTATCCGTCCCCATATTGCTGATCACATGCCCTTTCCCGTCGAACGTACCGTAGAATATGCGTGTTGCGTTATCGGCGTCGGACAGAGCATAGAGGCCGTGATTATAATCGAAATCGTTGCCGAGAATAAAGTAGCCGCCGTAATGCCTGGTGTTGTTCGCCGCGTTTTCCTCCGCATAGACGCTTTCGCCCAAATTGACAAAACCGTTCAACTCCGCCGCGTCGTCGATGATCTGCGTGTACAAATCGACCGTGCAGAGGTAAATCGCCTTATCCGTTTCCACCGTAAACAGCACGTCGTCGCCCATGTCTTCATCGTACTTGGGAAGCTTCGCTTTTTCGAGCGTGAGCGTTTTGCCGCTGACGCCGCCGCTGGCGAGCACGTCCGTTCCGTTTGCAAAGTAAGCCTTTTGTATGGTGCCGGCAAGGTCGCTTTCGAGCGTTACCTGCGCCGTACCCGTGCCGTCGAGCCTTTCGATCTGCCCCAAATGGTCGCTCAGGGTCACTTCCTGCAAAGATACCGTGGCAAGAATGCTCACCTGTACGCCGTCGTAAGAGGCGGAAAGTCTGGTTTCGCCCGCGGCGATCGCGGTGAGCACGCCGTTCTCTTCGGAAACGACGGATTCGTCCTCTACCATCCATTCCAATCCGGGAGACTGGACGAGATCGTCGTTGTCATACACGGCGACGTCGATCGGCTGCGCAGAAGGGGTATCCGTCAGAGAGAGTTTCATCTCCGTTCTGTACGCGTGCTCGTCTTTATCGAAGGTATAGGCGTCTCCGAACTCGAAGCGGATATCGCTGTTCACGACGGTGATCGTGACCGTTTCCGTCAAAACGAGTTCATGTACGGTCGCGGAGACGGTATAGACGGCGGTGCCGACCTCCAGCCCGCTGACCGTAAAACTGCCTTCGCCCGCCTCGGCAACGGAAGCGACGTCCGCGCCGCTCGAAGCCGTCCACGTATACGACGCGCCGGTCACGGGATCGCCCTTCCAATAGACGGAAGCGGAAAGAGTATACTGCCCGTCCTTTTCTACGGAAATTTCCGTTTCATCGACGACGAGTACGGGCGCCACTTCGGAAAGTACGACCGTCACGGCGCAGGTGTCGCTCGCATCTCCCGCGGAGGCGGTTATCGTCGCCGTGCCCACTTCGACCGCCGTAAGCAGGCCGTTCGAATCGACCATAACGATATCCGTATCCGAACTTGCCCATGTGACGGAGCCGCCGCCGGTGACGTCGGCTGCCAGTTGATAAGTGTCATACTTGTCAAGGCTGATTTCACTTTCAGAAAGCGTCACCGTGACCGGATCCCCGGCAGGCGGCGTATCCGGCTTTTTACAGCCTGCAGCCATACCGATCACGCCGATCGATAAAGTGCACGCGAGCAACAGCATCGCCAATTTTTTGTGTTTGCCTTTCATATTTTCCCTCCTGATAATATATATTTGCAGGGGTAAAAGTTTTGATCCTCTCCCCTTTCCGCGCGGGTGATCCCGCGCGGTTATGCCGTATTTTGTGCGTGCCCTCAGGCAATGCCCCACGAAGCAAATAATTCTTCGAACGTATAGTTCATCACGCCCCGGAAACTGTTCCACTCCCAAACATATGTGTTGTTGAAAAGACGTATATCGTCGCGGAAAGAAATCTTCATTGCCTGTTCTTCGGCAAGAGGATATGTTCCCGAATAAAATTCGATCAGCGCATAGCGGGGAAACAGGCTTTCGATGTTGATATGGTTATGGAGCACCTCGTATAATTCGGGATCGGTATTTTCCAGCGGCGCGATCAGCGCATACGCCTCGTCAACGTAGTTGAGCCAATGGTTGAGAAGTTGTTTGGGCCAATACTTCGCCTGATGGTCGTTGCAGTGCATTTTGCCGTTGACGTTTTCCGGATCCGTTTCGCACAGATAATTCATATACGCCACCAGTTCGTCGAAGAATTTGCGCATCGGCTCCTCGGCGGGGCCGAAGTAGTTTGCAAAAAACTTATCCGTTATTTCCGCATACGAAAGATTGACGTTGAACATCGCCTGCGAATCGAAATAACTTTTGAAGCGATGAAAGCCCGTAGGGCTCGGCATGCCGGAATACTGGCCGAGTTGGTTGATCTGCACCATGTCGAGGCTCTTGCAGAATCTGTACGTTTCCAGGGTCGCCTCGAAGGTGTTGTGCGGCAGCATGTACCATGAAAAATTCGTCTGATACAGCCAGATAAACATGTTGTCCGTCAGGGCGCGCCACCCCTCTATTTGTTCACGGGGAACAGCGTTTGCCTCATCGTAAAAACTCTTGCTGTAATCCGCCACCGTAGAGGCGATATATACGCCCGTTTTTTCGTGCAGCATGACTGCATCGTCGACCGCCTTCCACTCTCCGCCTGCATTTTCAACAGGCGGCTGTTCCGTCATCTGATAGGCGAAATTCATGAGCAGGTAATCGCGCTCGATGCCGAGTTCGGCGTAGTGCGCGTCTACAAGTTCCGCGATCTTGTTCGTAAAGATGACGTACGCCGCGGCATCGGTGCCGTACTTTTGTTTCAACTCCGTGCATTCGTCGCAGTTGCAGACGTATACGTTGTCTTCCTGCGTGAACGTGATGATGAGCCTGTCGGGATTTGCGTCGAGATAATCGATGACGATATCTGCGACCGTCTCCTGCATCTCCTTCAATTCGTCCGCATCGCCGTGCGCCGTGACGCAAAGCTGCCTCGCGCGCGATTCATACCAGAGCGGGTGTGCCGCGCCGTATGTGTCATACGGCAGATAATTGAGCGTGTTGTGCCACTCCTCCCCGCCAACCGGAATAAACATCTGATTTCCGCCGTCGGAGCCGAAGGCGTAAGCGTCGTTTACCGAACCCGTAAACCCGAGGCGATGTATTTCGAAGTCGGGTTTTTCGATGATGTCCATATCGGGCATCGTGGCGCCGCTCTTCGTATATTTGACCATGTCGGTGCTGTAAATTTCAAATCCGACGACGGCGTTTAAGAATGCGCGCGCGGCATGTTCGTATCCGAAGCCGAAGCTGGAATCTTCCATGATAAACACGTCGTCGCCCAACGTCTTTATATAGTAACCGGTATAGCCGAGATCTTCCTGCGGCATGGAAAGGCCCGCCGCTTCGAACAGCGTTTCGTCGCCGAGCACGATGTACTTGCCGCTGTACAGATCGCCTGCGGATACGGAACCGGCATCCTCCACGCTTACGCGCGCGCCCGTCGCGTTGTAAAGATGATTTGCGATAAACGTGGCAGCCGTCTGCGCGCGGGTATCGGATACCGCAACGATGGAATAGTCGGTCTCTCTGTCGGTGACAAAGGGCATATCCGTCTCGCGCACGTTCACTTTGTGCAGAACATCCGTCGCGTAATGCGCATCGTCGTCGATCTGCGACGTATTTGTATGTCCGTTTCCGTTATTGCCGTTGCCGCCGCTCGTGCCGGAATCGCATGCGCTGAGAACGCAGGTGAATGCCAATGCCAAAATCATAAAAATTGTAAATATTTTTCGTTTCATACCCTTCTCCTTTTCAGACGACCGTAACATCTACGATATGGCTCGACGTGTTGCCGTTTTCATCTATGACCATGAGCGCGATCTTATACTTTCCGGCGCTGCCGAATATGAGATCCGTCTCCGCGTCCTGCAGCACGGTATTCAGTCCGCTCGGCGTCGTAACGGAGATAAAGAGCGTATAATCCCCCGTTGCCTGTACGGAAATTCCGGGCAGGATATACTTTTCGCCGATCTTTGCTTCCGACGCCCACTCTCCGTCAAACGAAAGGACGGGCGGGGTATGATTTTCCGCGATCAGTTGATAGGCAAAGGGCGTTTCATTGTCGTTGAACGTATCGGCGGCGGTATAGCGCACGCGGTAAGAGCCGATTTCGGAAAGCCGGATCCTCCACTCCCGCTCGGGATCTACGCCTTCGAGCGTGACGCCGTTCACATCCTGCACGGGTTCGCCGTCAGGCCCCGTGACCGTCAGCGTGAATACGACGTTCGGGTCGAGCACGTCTCCGGCGCGCACGACGGGAAGCGTCACCACGGTATCCCGCGCGAACGAGCCGCCGTAGTCGCCGTAAATTTCAACGGACGGCGCGATCCTGTCCATCCCGGTAACGTTCATGAGCTGATCGCCGATGCGAAGCAAATTATAGACCGAACCGGGCTGCGCGCCTACAAAGCTGACCGTGAGGAAAACTTTGTCTTCCGCGAATCCCTCAAAGGGTTGACCGTCCGTGCGCGTAAGCACCTGCAAACTTGCCCCCTCCAATGCAAGATAACCGTCGGCATAGCGGAGGGTGATGTTGTTCTGCGTGGCGCTGGCAGTAAAGCCGCTGTTGACCACAACCGACTGATTTCCCACGACAAAGCGCGTGGATCCGCCGTTGTTGTAAAGGTACGCTTCGATCGCGTTGGACGCGTCCGCAGCGTCCGTCAGCGTCACTTTGAGCGCGGTATAGTCGCTGTTTTCTATTGAGGTACGGAACTGGATGTTCGTATTGCGTATTAGGAGCGCGTTCGCAAACGTCCAGCTGCCTTCGGAATCGACCGCCGTCACGGCGATACCGTCGGCCGCGGTCGCCTCCCTTTCGGCTCCGTCTGCAATGATATAGTTTGCAAGCTGCAGCCTGCTGTTTTCAAAGGGAAGGATGGCCGTCACTTCGTAAGACACGCTCGCGCTGCCCGCCGTATAGCGGACGGTGACTTTATCCCCGTTGTTTGCTGCGACGGGACTAAACGTCTCTCCGCTCTTTACCGCATATCCTTCGGGATGCTGCGCGTCAAAGACGTATGCGGTCGCCTCCACCCTGACCGATTTGCCCGAAGAATAGTCGTTGGCGTACAATTCCGGCATGACATATTGTGAACCGGAAACGAATGCGGCCGGAAGATTGGGCTTATCGATAAATACGGGCGTGGGATTGCTTTGCACCGTCAGAGTAAACGATCTTTCGCTCATCTGTCCGATATAATCCTGCGCAATGTACGTGACCGTCCACTCTCCCGCGATTTCGGGCCGGAAAGACCCGCCCTCGCAGTCGATGAGCGTATCGCCGCATTCCGCGGTCACGGACAGCGACGTTTCGCCCGAGCCGCCCGAAACATGCACTTCGGGGAGGGTAAACAATTCACCGGTCAAACAAGTTTTTGCCGAATCGTCGACAACGATCTCGGGTGCGGAAACGTCCGCCTTTGCTTCGACGATGAGGACTTCCTTCGCCTCTCTTCCGTTGCCGTCTTTGGCGGTATAAACGATGCCGTAGATACCCGGCCGCGCCGTTTCGAACCTGCCGTTCACGACGGGCACATTGAAGGCGGAATCGGTATCATAGTTGTAAAAGACCTGCGCGCCCACTTCTACCTCGCCCGAACCGTAGTCGATCGCGCTCGCCGCGGGAACGGGATATGTGCCGCCGACTTTCGCATCGGGCATCTCCTCGTACTCGTTGTCGATCTCGATCATCGGCGGTTCGGTATCTTCGTAATCGCTCATCGTGAGATCGGTGCCGTATATCTCCGAGATCAGAAACTGTGCGGAGGAACCGATGTACTCGGCCGCCTGGATGGAGAGTTTTGCCTTGCCGGAAGGGAATCCGTACCACAGGTTGGTAAAATATGTCGGATCGTCGAAATCGATGACAAAACCCGTGGTTGTACCGTACAGAGCGATCTCCGACGCGTCGTAGCGCAGCTTCATGGTCTGCCGCGTGTTCGGGTCGTTAAAAACTGCGCCGTTCGGCTGGCGGTAGTCGCCGTAAAAACTGTGAATGATGCCGGTTCCCCATTCATTTTCAACGTGGACGATGTCCTTGCCGCCTTCAAAACCGCTCCGGGGCTGATTCTGCCCGCCCGCCAAAATATAGGTCGCGTTTTTGTTGATGCCGCCGCCGTCTTCGAACGTCGTGTTCTGCACGCGGATGCGCATGTAGACCGATTCGTCTAAAGCGTCTGTCAGCGTAAAGTCGAGCTTTGTAAAATCTGCCTCACCCATCGTGTGGGGAATGACGGAGAGCCCTATCAGCACGTCGTTTTTCGTCAACTGCGATACGTCGATCAGTTGTTCGGATGTAAACACGTCGCCCTGCGCAAGGTTGACGAGCAGGCCTTCCCTGTCAAACTGAACGTTGCCGCCGTTGGCAAAAAATTCGACGGATACGTCCGTATATTCTACGGAACTGTAATCGGACGAGACGTTAAACGCGCGGGATATGACTTTGAAAGGAATTTTATCCGCATAACTCGCGCCCGATGCCGCTGCCGAATAGGTAAGCGTATAATCGCCCGTCTCTTCAAGCGTGGCCCTGCCCGAAACGCGCCTTGCCGAACCGTCGGGGAAGGTGAGCACGGAGGATGCGTTGAGCGTCTGCCCGTTCACCGTGACCGTGCGGGCGGGAATGGTCAGATCGGTCCCCGCATAATACTGTTCCTGAAAGGAAACTTCGCTCCAAACCGTTTCCGCCTGCGCGACCGAACCGACAAAGATGCCCGCAAACAGCAACGCGCAGGCGGCCAGCAGCACCGGAAGCAAAAATCTGATTTTTTGTTTCGTCATTTTTTACTCCTTATCCGTTATCCTTTGATTCCGCCCAATGTGAGTTCCCCCATAAGGCGCTTGTGAAACACGAGAAACACCGCAAAAATAGGAAGAAATACCAGCATCGTGCTTGCCATGCGCATGGGGATGGTCGCAAGTTCGTTGTCCGATGTGGAAGCCATTTCATATACGCCCCTGGCTATGGTCGGATAGGAAGGCATATACAGCAGCGGCACCTGATAATCGTTCCAGAACGAAATAAAACTGACGAGGCAGACGGTAAAAAAGAGCGTCTTGATCAGGGGCAGCATGATCTTCACAAAGATGTAAAAATTGTTCGCCCCGTCGATTTTTGCCGCCTCGCTGTACGTCGTCGGGATCCCGCGGAACCCCGCGTGAAAGACGAGAAAGTACATCCCGGTAAAGTTCGCCTTCATGATCCAAAGCCCCCAAATGTGGTCATATATCCCCAGCGTTTTTGCCATCTGCACTTCCGCAGGCATACTTCCGACGACGGGCAAGATCATCGTTACGAGGACTGTCGTATAAAGAATGTTCGAAAGTTTTCTTTTGAATTTTGCGCAGCAATACGCCGTGGCGCACAGCGTGATCGTGTTTGTCAGCGTACAGCCGAGCGCATAGAGAATGGTATTGAGAAACATCCGCAAAACCGTGACGCGGTAAGTACCGATCCCCGGTTTGGTAAGTACGATATAAAACCTTTCGAAAACGTAAGTGTAGTTCCACGCAAACGGATCGGGAAGGCCCAAGATATTGCTTCTGAAATCGTCGTTTAACTTGCTTGCCGTAAGGAACGCCCACAGGAGAGGCGCGACCAGACTCACGGCATATACGATGAGAAAGACGAGCAGGATGACCGTAAAAGGGCCGAAGCGCCTTGCAAGCCTGTCGCTTTTGCGCGCGAATATCTTTTTGAAAAAACTTTTCATTGCACACCGTCCTCCGTAGGATCAAATTTATTCAAAAGCCAGCGGACGAACAGCGTGAGCGGCAGCGCGATACAGGTGAGAAGAAGCCCTATCGCGGATATAATGGAATATTCCGCGCGGGACGAAGCCTGTTCCGTAGCGTTGAAAAGGTAATAGCCGAACGTGCCTATCCCCGCGGGAACGCTGCCGCCGTAAAACGAATAAATGTTGAACTGATTCGTAAACAAGGTCGCAAAGGACGTGATGAGAAAGGTCGTCACCGTCGGATAGATCAGCGGCAGCGCGATAAACCAAAATTCTCGGATACCCGTGGCGCCGTCGAGCCGGGCCGATTCGAGCACCTCTGACGAAATGCCCGACATGGCGTTCGTATACATGAGCACATTGACGCCGAAACCGACCCAAATATTGTAAAATACGATCGTGCCGAAGCGGGTATCGGGATTTTCCATCAGGCCTTTGATGCGCACGCCGAAAATCTCATACACGATTTCGGGCAGGGCGCGCTCGACAAAAAACTGATAGATCGTCGCCATAACGATCGCCGAAATGATGGACGGCAGAAAAAGAAGCACTCTGAACGCGCCCGAAGCGAACATTTTTTTGCTGATGTAGTAGGCGAACAACAATCCGAGCGGCGTGCCGATGCCCACGGTGAGGGCAAAAAATTTCAGCGTCGCACCCATCATGCTGGTATATTCCAACTCTGACGTCATCAGCCGGAACGCGTTTTCGACGTGCGAAAAAGTCCACGTTACGGTATTTGTAAGGACATCGTACGTCTGAAAGGAATACAGTACAGCGTTCACGCGAGTGAGAACGTAAAAGACGATAAACTGAAGGATCGGCCACGCCAGAACGGCGTAATAAAATATGGTATCGTCACGCGAAAACTTTTTCTTCCTCTTTTTTGCGCCGCCTTCGGGCGCGCCGGTCTCTTCTTCGCGCTCTTTTTCCCTTGTCAGGTCAATTGATTCCATCTTTCCTCCGTATAATACGACCGCATCCCGGTAAAATATTGCTCCGCGGTGATGCCGTAATCCCTGAAAGCCTCGGCTGCCCATTGATAATGCGTGCTTCCTACATACGAATTGAACAAATTGATGACGCGGAAGAACGAAACATTGTTCAGATACAGCGGATTTTTCGAATACGGGTACACGATTTCAGAGTCGGCAAGCAGGGTAAACGTACTCCTTCCGTAGGGCGAAAGCTGCGCCATCTCCGTTTCCGAAAGCGAATAATCGAGCGCCTTGGGCGTATTCGTTATCGTCGTGTATTCGACAAGCGATTCCTGCGTATTGACAAAGCGAAGAAATTCCTTGGCAAGATCGATCTTGTTTTTATCGATCGTGGATTTGATGAAAGCGACGGAATACTGCGCATCGACGATCGTCTGCCTTACGCCCGATTCCTTGCCTTCCTGCACCTTCTGCTCGTTTGCCTTGGGAAGGGGCATGATGCCGATGTTGCGATTTTCCGCGGAAAGCTCGTCGCCGTAGAAATCGGCCATGCTTTCGAACGTGTTCGCCGCCTCCATCTGCCACCAGTTGCCGTCGATCAGCATCGCCGCCCGGCCGATGCCCTGATCGTAGCCGCCCTGCAAAAAGTATTCCTGCGCGTCCATGTGCGAAAAACCGCTGTTGAACGCCAGATCGAGCTGCGTGACGGGATCGGTGTGGTATTTGTTGTGATCGTTGTCGTCTATGCACAGCTGTTCGAGGAACTTGAGCGCATAATAGCGGCTGTCGGTACGGCTCAGTTCGTAACCGTTGCTCTCATCGATATCCGTAGCCTGCGCGTCATAGACGAAATCCGTTCCGCTGAGCGTGCCGAGATTGTCCACCGTGCTGCCGTCGAAGGTGAAGTTGATCATCATATTGTCTTTGCCCTCGTAATCCACCATCAGAGAGACCATTAACGCCGTCAGATAATCGCGGTAGTTCGCACCCGTCCAGCGAATGGGCATCACGCTGGTCGAGGCTATGTAATCGCACAGTTCAAAAAATTCTTCGTACGTGGCGGGCAATCCGTCGTCGTAAGTCCCCCCTGTCCCGTCGGGGCCGTCGGAGCGGGTCGGGTTCATGTTGCTGATAAATTTGTCTTCGAGAAGCCCGCTCTCTTCATAGAGAGACTGATCCTTTGCAAAATAATATTTATTGTTCTCGAAGAGGTCGATGTCGTACATGATGCCGTAAAACGCTGAATAGTGCGGCACGGCGTAATACTTGGTCTCACCGTTTTCCGTCACGCCGAAGAAATCGCGCTGTTCGTCATACATCTTGTCCTCTATGCTCTGCGTGTCGTCGGCGTCGATATCGCTCAGCGGCTCCGTGACCGCATCCGTGATGTCGAGGAAGGTATCTCCGTTATACAAATTGTAAAAATTGACCCCCTCGGTAAAGAACACCTCGTTGGAAGATGTTTTGTACTGTTCCGACGTAAGGCTCTCTTTCCTGTGATCGATGATGATCTGAACGCCCCTTTTACCTTTTTCGTATACGTCGTCGGCATGAAGGGCTTCAAACCTCTGTTTCGCCGCGTCCAACCATTCTCTGCCGAAGCCGCCGCCGTAGTTAAAGACGTACAGTTGCGTTTTGTCGCGATTGACTTCTTCTTCGGGAGGATTGTCTGGCCCGGTGGGCGTGGCACAACCGACCACAGTCAGCGCCGTCGCGCAGCCAAGCAAGACTGCCAGCAATCTTTTCATAAAAGACATGATCATTTCTCCTTCATCTCAAAATTTTATATGATCGCGTTTTCCTTTTTCGATTCTTGATAAATCGATTTTATCGGCCGCTGCCGATAAAAGGGGTACCCCTTTTGCAAAGAAACACGCGTTTCAGGCTATGGTGAGAACCGCTTTCATCGCTTTCATACCCGACTCCTTCAGCCCATATTGTCGCGCACCGCGCGCATTGAGCGCAACAGCGGCTGTTCTTTGGAAGTCATGCCGGTATATCGCTCCACGCAAAGGTACATGCAGCATCCGAGCGCGCCTCCTATACGACGCAATATACCGCATTGTTCTCCGTTTGCAAGATACAAATACTGTTTACGTATCACTCTTTTCAGCCCTATGCAGATACGCAGATTTTCCATGAGTTCTTCTTCCGTCTCGGAAAAATTCACGATCTTTACGACGTCTGCGCCCCGTTCTTCCTGCGCCCGCGCAAACTTGTACACGTCGGCCTCCCGGTAAAACGCATGCAAATGAGAAGACATCAGCACTTCGCTTCCCGCCGCATGCAGTTGTGCGATGAGTTGTTTTTGTTTGGCAACGGCTGCCCCGTCGTATGTAACTTCGTGCGGCTCCGGATGAAACATGTCCCCCATCACGTCGCACATCGTCGCCCCGCACTTTGCTGCAAGCAGGAGCATATCCGCGCAGTCTTTGTCTTCCCAGCCGGGGCGGCGGTATGCCGTAACGTATATCGGCAGCCCCCGGCAATACTGAAATATCTTTCGGATATTGTCTTCCGTGCAAAGCCCCTCGTGCAAATATTCGAGTTGGATGCCGAGCGCTTCCGCCCCGTCTCCGATTGCGTTGCATATAGTGCAGATCATATCATCGGGTGTCCCATCCTGTACCATTGCGCAAAGAAGCGGCCTGTCGTGTCCGATAAAACTTGCTTTTTTCATTTTTCCCTCCGCGGCTGCGCCCGCCTTATTTTCCGTACTTTCCGTAATCGCCGTGTTCTTTATCCCGCATGACGCTCCTTCCGCCGTCTGCCAAAATATATGTCCCCGTAACGGAATCCGCGTGAGACGAAGCGAGAAACAGCACGATGTTCACGATTTCGATCGGATCGGCGCCTCTTCCGATAAGCGTCTTCATTGCGGCCATGCCGGGACGGGTCATGACGGGGCCGGGCGCCACGCCGACACAGCGGATGCCGTACTTTGCACCTGCCAAAGCGACCGATTTCGTCAATCCGCGCATCGCACCGCTCTTCGAAGCGGCATAAGCCACCGCACAAGGGTCGCCCTCTTCGCCGGTGACCGAGCCGATATTGACGATCACGCCGCTGCCCTGGCGGCGCATCTGGGAAAACACCGCGTGGTCAAAATACAACTGCGCGCGCAGATTTACGTCGATCCCCCAATCGTAAGCCTCGATCGGTACGTCGCAAAAGTCTCCGCCTACGCCGCAGACGCGCGTCTCCGCTCCGCCCGCAAAATTTGCGAGAACGTCGATCGAACCGAAAGCCTTGACGCCTTCGTCGCGGACACGGCAGACCTGCGCATACTCCCGCACATCGCACGCGACCGCCAAGGCTCTGCCCGGATACCTGCCATTGAGCCGGTCGGCCTGCCCGCGCAAGGCGTCACCGTCTATATCCGCCATGATCACGTTGCCGCCGTATTTGAGAAACTCCTCGCAGATCAGCAACCCCATTCCGGAGGCCGCTCCCGTCGAAAGGAGTGTTTTTCGGCCAAATTCTTCGTCAAACATAAAAATGCGTCTCCCCGTTTTATTATTTAAATTGTATCACCCCGAAAACGCATTTACAATGCACAAACCGATTCAGTTTTTGTCATTTCCGATACACTTTGCGTATAGATATTGATAACATTTGCAAAAAATGTTACATTAGTGACACTCTAACCGACCGGAGGCAGACGCATGGATTTAAATGAGATCGTTGCATGCGAAATTTGCGAAGCGATCACGATCACGCAGCCCAAAAAAAGAAAATATCTGATCGAAAACAGGCAAAATTACGGGCTTTCTTTTTGCAAGAACGGAAAAATCACCTATATATATGAAGGCAAACAATATATTTCCGATCCGACGCACGCAGTTTTCCATCCGCAGGGCGCTACGTACATGCTCGTTTGCTGCGAACCGGGAGATTTCCCGATCATCAATTTCCGTTCTTCCGCCGCTCTGCCGTCCAACTTTATACAGATAGAACTCAACGAGCCCGTAAGCGTATATCTGTCTCTGTATGAAAAACTGCAGGCTCTCTATTTTCAGCAAAACCGCAAGGCCATGGGCATGAGCGTCTTTTATGAAATCATATCCCTGCTGGCAGACCAACCTGAAAAACGGGGAAACGCGATACTTTATCCGGCGACGCAGCGCATTTACCGCGACTTTGCCGACGCAGGGCTTTCCGTTGCCGCCCTTGCAAAGGAGGCGCACGTGAGCGAATGTTATCTCCGCAAATTGTTCAAGCAGGAATTCGGCCTCACGCCGCGGCAATTCGTCAACAAAGTGCGCATCGATCACGCAAGAATGTTACTCTGCGAAAACCGTTTCAGCATATCGGAAATTGCGGCGCAATGCGGCTTTTCGAGCGTGTATTATTTCTGCAAAGCATTTCGAGCCGCTACGGGCTTTACCGCGGGTCAATACGCAAAGAACAATTCCCTCAAACTCTGACGGCGGTTTTTTCTCCCGCCGCGTATCTGCCAGGAGCGGAGAGATTTAAACTGAATTTTTCCGTTCTTCCCTGCCGCCGCACTTCGATTTCATATGTGCCGAAAAATCCGCGGAAGCGGAAACTGTCTTTGACGCCGTTCCCTTCCGCAGTGGTTTTCCATTCCCCGTTGATCAGCCGATCCAACGCGCGATATGCCGGTTTTTCGTTCATATCGAAATTGAGAAGCCCGCCCCCGTAATAATTTTCACCGCCGCAGGTTCCCCGCTTGGCGCCCGTCGCGTATCCGTCGACGAGATTCCAATAATCGACGCCTTCCATGTTTTCGACGGAAAACCAAAGACGATACAGTTCTTCCGTTATGAAAGCCTGAATTTCCGCATTCGCCTCTTCGGAGCGGAAATAACTCGGTACGGTGACTTCGGAAATCTGCATAGGAAGCCCAAGCTTTCCGAGCGTTTCGAGCACGTCAAAGTGGACGGCGGGATCGAGATAGCTTTTTAAAATTTCCTCCTCGCGCATCTGCTCTTCTTTAAAAAAGAGATGGTACTGAATGCCGAGCGCGTCTATTTTTTTGCCGCTGTTCAGCAATTTTTCCGCCTGCATGTAAAACGGAATATATTTTCCGCCCCTTGCCCACGCATAGTTCCAAACGGAATCGTTGGTTTCATTTAAAAACTTTCTGCTGTGAGGGAAGTATTTTGCCCCCATGTCCAGGGCAAACTCCTCATAGCCTTCAAACAAATTTTTTCTGCCGACCGCATATGTCGACGCCGATTCGTTGACCACATCGAAAGAAGGGATCTCCCCTGCGTATCTCGCCGCGATCTCTTCGAATCGCTTTTCAATCAGGCGCTTTTTATCTTTTTCGCCGTATTTTTGCAGCCATTCCGGATTGCAGAACGCCCACAAAAGGCAATGCCCCTTGGGCTCGATACCGTATTGTCTGCAAAATTCCAAAACAACGTCGGGCGCGGGACGGCGGTAAATATATTCGGAATCTGCGCCGAAACGCAGCGCGCCTTCTCGGGGCTCCAAGCTGTCCCAATAGAACGGAACGACGGCAAGGTTAAATAAATTTTTAAACTTTTGGCGATAGATTTCTTCCTTTTGTTTGCATTCAAAACCGCCTATCATAAAGGCGTTGCAACCGAACTTGAACTTATGCCCGACCTGTCGCACCGAAACAAACTTTTCCTCGTCGTCACAGAAGCACAGCTCAAAATCTCCTTTCCGATTTTTTTCGATGCCTTCCTTTATTTTTTTATCGGCATAATCTCGATTTGTTTCAAAATATTTCAGAACGATGTCTTTGTCCATAGTCCGATCTCCTTGAACGGGCGAATTTACTCCATACAGCACAGCGGCGACGGCAATCCCGACTTGCAAATCGGCCTGCCGACCTGCCCTTTTTGTAAAGAAAAAACGGTTACGTTATCGCTGTTTTCGTTACAGCAGAGCAAAAATTTGTCTTCTATGATATTAAAGTCACGCGGGCTGTCTCCGCCGCTGGCACATTTTTGAATAAGTTGCAGGCCGGCGTTCCCTATGCCGAAAACATACAGCGCATTTTCTCCTCTCACGGAGCAGTATAAAAATTTACCGTCATTTGAAAGCCGTATCGCCGCGCCCGTC
>CDZB01004478.1_pt1 | contig 48396 bp, 41 predicted proteins | sample 554961 | NCBI WGS metagenome assembly CDZB01 (sample SAMEA3182106, study PRJEB8094) | gut metagenome | biome: human; feature: gut; material: Stool; isolation source: human stools | place: Canada | collected 2013-02-26 | reverse complement strand
ATATATAAATATAAACTTTCTCTTTCACCCTTTTTCCCTCAAGGGGGAGTTGCGGAATTTTGGACTGTCAGTGTCAGTGTCAGCGGATTTGCTCCACGACCCGAAAAAAAATCCTCCAAAAGAAATGGTTTCTCAGATTTTATTTGTAACTTTGCCATGTCGTTGGATTTTTTGTTTCTTTTTGCAACACGAAGATACGTTGAATTTTTCGACATGGCAAGACCCTGGGCCGCTTTTGTTGCTCAGGATATCAAAAGTATAATAAACTATAGTGCTGCGGAATAAAATAACTAAAATGAATATGAGAACATTTACTTTTAAAAGTCTGTTTTTAACAGTGATATTTATGTTGCTTGGGAACTTGGCTATCCATGCTGCAGATGGTGAGTTGATTACCAAACAAATAACACTCACGCTGGATGAGGCTGGTACTTTACCTGATAAGATTAGTGCAAACGAGAAGAATCTGATTACCAATCTGAAGATTGTTGGTAAAATTAATGGCACGGATTTGAAATTTATCCGTGAGATGGCTGGTTGTGATGTTAATGGGAAAGAAACCGACGGAAAACTATCTATATTAGACTTGTCTGATGCTAAAATTGTAGAAGGTGGATCTGCTTATTATTCGGACCGCGATGATGGCTTCATTTATACCTCTAATGATAAGTTGGGCAATTATGTTTTTAATGGTTGCAGTGGATTGACAAGCTTGACCCTCCCTTCCAGTGTTACTAAGATAGGCTGTTATGCTTTGTTTAATTGCATTGGATTGACAAGCTTGACCCTCCCTTCCGGTGTTACTGAGATAGGCGAGCATGCTTTTCTGAATTGCAGAGGGTTGACTAACTTTACCATCCCTTCCGGTGTTACTAAGATAGGTGGAGCAGCTTTTTTCAGCTGCTATGGATTGATTAGCTTGACCATCCCTTCCAGTGTTACTGCGATAGGTTCTGGAGCTTTTAATGGTTGCAGTGGATTGACCTCCATTTATGTATATATGGAAAAATTACCAGAGACGGGGTCAAATCTATTTCTTGGATGTGACGAAAAGAATTGTACGGTTTATGTACCAAAAGGAACTGGTAATGCTTATTTTCGGTCAGCAGAATTTGGCTATTTCTATAATATAGTAGAGTTCGATGCGACGGGCATTGATAAGGTTGCAACCTCTGCCAATGCCAAGGAAGTCTCTCGCTATTCAGCAAATGGCCAGCGATTATCAGCTCCAGCCAAGGGCTTGAACATCGTGAAGTATAGTGATGGTAGTGTGAAGAAAGTTGTTGTTCAATAGTTTCGGCTAACGAACGCAATATAATGATAGATCAAGTAATTTGGGCACGAGCAATCGTGCCCTTTTTGGTTTCTAATTGGTCTTATATCTTAACTTTTTGTCTTTTATTTCCTCCGATTACAGAAATACCATGTGGAGCATATTTTTATTGCCGTTTGTTTTTTTCTCCTTTTTCTTTCCGAAAACCCAAATAATTGTGTAACTTTGTAGGCAGTAAGCGTGGGCTGATGCCACAGGTTTTCCGCCCGCTTCATCTATGAGCTGCAAGACTTGATGGAGCAGACCTTCAAGGCCATGGTCGAGCGGGAGGAGGAAGGGGAGGCTGAGATTTCGCATACAACATTTTCCCAAAAAAATGATGAAGAATGAATGTTTCTCGTTTCTTTTTCGTATCTTTGCCCATTAAACGGATAAACGTAACAAAAGCAAATTAGGATGAAAGACGGTAATCAAGCAGAAATGGACAATATAACGTTTAGATATTCAGACAAGAAGGATGCCAAGTTTTTACTGGGTGCATATCGCTCAGAAAAGAATCAGCTGGCTTGGATTCTTGGTGAGACCCCTCGTCGGTATCAGAAAATCTATAATGTGCGATTGAATGACTCTCTGTTTTCTCAAAGAAACGGAGGGATTACTTTTATGTCCAAGCCTGACTACATCTTAATATACGATTGTCAAAATGTAACCAAAGAAAGGATAGAATGATAGTTCAGAAAATGATAACATTCATAGTTTCCAAAATGCTTGCTTGATATTATTATGATGTTGTTTAATTCAAAATTTTTTCTTTATGGCCAAGAAAACAACTAAAAAGAAGTGTCCAAGTTCACAGTTTTTTATAAAGCCTACAATAATAGCCTTGTATCAGCTTGGTGGCTCAGGTGCAAATTCAGAAATCTATAAGAAAGTTATTCAAATCACTAATCTATCAGAGGAAATTATTGATGAAATGCATAGTTTCACTATGACAGAAGTGGAATATAAACTGATGTGGGCAAGAACGTACTTGAAAAACTATGGTGCAGTCGAAAATAGCAAGCAAGGAGTATGGGTATTGACCGCAAAAGGTGCATCCCTGGCTAAGCAAAACGATTTAGATATCAAGGAAATAGTGCGTTTTACCAACAATAAAAATGGCTCATCAAAAAATAGTGATTCTGATTCCTTTATTGAACAAAAAAGTTGGCGCGAGCAAATAACGGACATATTGCTTAATATGAGTCCATATGCGTTTGAAAAATTAGCTCAAAGGTTATTAAGAGAATGTGGTTTTTCAGATGTTGAGGTAACTAAAAAAACAGGAGATGGAGGTATTGATGGTACTGGAAAATTACGCATTAATGGAATCTTTAGTTTCAATGTTGCCTTTCAGTGTAAAAGATATAAGGGAGCAGTTGGAGCGCCTGAGATAAGAGATTTTCGTGGTTCGCTAAGTACAAATATAGAAAAAGGCGTTTTGATAACTACAGGCTCGTTTACTCGGGCAGCACTTGAAGAAGCATCAAGTGAAGGTAAACGACTTATAGACTTGATGGACGGCGAGGATTTGATAAACAAGTTGGCGGAATATGGGATAGGATTGAATGAAGTGAAATCATACGAGGTAGATATGGATTTTTTCAACTCTTTAAATGATGAATAAGAATGGATGCAAAAACGGTTATAGAGGAGTTTGCTAAGTCGGTTATCGGTAAAAATATTAAGATAGACATTGTTTTTGACAACCATAATATGATATTGTCAAATTATGACTCTATAGTGGAAAGTGTTGTAAAAACAAGTTTAATAGGCTGGCTTCGTCATAACGACATAGAATTTGCGCCTAATGACAATACTCAGATGCCGCCCGATGTTTTTCTTTCTCCACAAGACAAGAAGCACAACCTCATGGAGGTGAAGGCTTTCAACTACGCCGCTAACCCGGGTTTCGACATAGCAGATTTTCGTATGTATGAGCGGGAAATCAAAGAAAAGCCTTGGATGCTCGATGTGGATTACATGATTTTCGGTTATGAGATGAGCAAGGATGGGGTAGTAACAGTAAAGAACCTCTGGCTGAAGAAAGTATGGGAGATATGTCGGCCTATGCTTTCCGGTTCGGGCAAAAACAAAGTGGTGTGGCCATTGAACTTGCAGATCAAGCAAGGAGTAGTACATAAAATACGTCCAGCCAAATGGTATGCTGCATCGAAGAGTTTCAAGACCTTCGAGTGTGTGGAAGATTTTTTGGCGGCTGTTGAAGAGACTGTTTACAAGAACAGGGACACACGTGACGATGGACCAGGTTGGATTGATGTGACACTCCGAAATTATAAGGAATTCTATGGCAAGAATTTGCAAATACCTCGCTGGAATGATATAGAGGACAAGTATTACTTAAAGAAAAAAGATTAACAAGCTGGAGGCTGAACTTATCAAAAGTTCAGCCTCCTGTCTGAGTAAGAAATTCCTTGATTTCTAAAAATAATAAATCCTTATATTTTCTCCCTATTCTTGCTTTGTTCTCAAAAATAATATGTACCTTTGTAGGTCAACTGAAAACATAAAATACTAACATTTTCAATGACAATTTTTAATTTTTACGCCTTGGAGAACAAGGCAAGCGAAGAGAGAAAAGACCTCTTTGGTGAGGTGTCTGATGCCGTGAATGCCGACAAACAGCCTGTATCAGCGACACCCGAAGACTGTCTGGGCAGTTTCTTCGAGACCAACCACAGCCTGGAGCTGCCTGTGCTGATAACCAGTGGCAATGGCAGCGGTGCTACCACCTGCTGGGACAAGCACAAGTGCGATGTGTTGCGCCACGAGGGTGGCGTGATACTGATGACCGTGGAAGCCAACAAGAGCAAGCATACCACCATCGACAAGAAGGACGTGGAGCACCAGCACCATCCTTACAGCATCGTGCTGATCGACAATCGTCCGGGCCATCAGATGGTAGGCATCGAGCGCAACTCAGCTTTCGACCGCAACCCCGACAAACTCGCCCTCATCCTGCAGGAAAGCATCAGCCGCCTGTTGATGCCCTTCGGAAGAAGAGTGGAGCTGAAGAGCCTCAAGAAGAAGAGTACGGAGTTCTGGCCTGTGATAAACAGGCTGCGCAACAGCTATGGTGACGATGTGAGGCAAATAAGGCTCGACTTGAGTGGCAAAAGCAATGACCATAAGGCTGATGCCAGCGGTCTGATAGGCATCATGTCGGAGATGGCCAGGAAAACAGAAAGCGCTGCCAGCTTCATGCTCCTCGCCGAGGGCGACGGCGAGGTGAAGCTGCATGAGGTGAGCGACGACGTGAGCCATATCGCCGCCCTCTGTCTGGAGCATCCGGGGTACGACCTGATGGTGAAGTTCAGGCAGTTTGGCGTCTATCGCTATGGCGCAGACCTCCTGGCGCAGTTTGGTGTCGACGACGAGGTGCTGAAAAACTTCGAGAACGGAAGCCAGGAGTTCGACTTTGAGGCGAATGCCTCCACCTATGGACTGATGGTATGGCTCGACAAACTTTTTACGTTACTGAATGATTATGGAAAACATGCTGTTTCGACCAAACGAAAGGCTCCTCGTCGAAGAAAAGTTTCTTGACCTGCCTGCCTATGACTTCCTGAAAGGGGCTTGCGAGCGAGTGATGAGCAGCGGGCCATATAGTCCTGCGGGTGGCGAGGCTCTGTCGCCGGAGAATGCCGGTGGCAAGGCTGCGCTGCATCCTGCCGAATTGTTCTATCAGTGCTTTTTCATCATTGACACATTGAAGTGCAAGACTTCCTCGCTGCGGGCAGCATACTGCAACGGGCGAGTGTGGAACGAGCTGATCAGTTATTTCCGTGATGAGGGCTATACACTGCCCCAGGAGGAGCTGGGTCTTGTGGCTGGCTGCATCGTGCTGGGTGCTGCAGAGCTGTTGCTGCGTGCGGGCATGGAGCATCTGTCCTCGGCGACTGCCCTGACGACGCAGCTGCAGCATCATGCACCCTCGTCGGTGGCGGTTCTCGTCGGAGCCTACAGGATGAGCGGCCGCACGGTGGACAAGGAGGAACTTGCCCGCATGATGGGCGAATATATGGCGAGCGACAGAATGTATTCCCAAGACATCAACGACCTCCTCGACAGTCAGGTGAATGCTGTCTCTGAATCATCTTCCGAGGGCCTTTCTTCAGGCTTCCCACAGGAAGCGACGGCAACTGCAGGTTTTGTGCGCATCGCCCCAAGGAAGAAGACCTCCGTACTGGTGGTACTCAACGCCATGTATAAGGCTGGCTGGTTTGTAGATGCTGACGGCGGCGAGCTGACCAACCGCGATGCTGTGCTGAATAATATCCTGAACCACGCCTTCGGCATCGACAAGGCCACCGCCATCAGCCAGACCATCAACCCCTCTAACAATATCAACGGCAATGCAAAAAATGAACTTCTGCTTCGTCGTCTCCTCGTCGAGGACGAGATGGAGAGCTTCATCAGCGATTTGCAAAAGGAGTTGCTGCATACCATTGAAACAAGGGAAAACGGATGATTTCCTGCCCCGAAACGTTAAAATACTGCTTTAGTAAAGCAATTCCGATTATTTAGTAAAATATCCGCCTCGGCGGAATACCCTACTTTTGCACTCGAAACAAGTACTCATCCATGTGTGAGTTTCTTGGTTTCGGGTGCTTTTTTGTTTCCTATGGCCGACTCCTATATATATCAGCGCGCAGGGATGGAGGAACATGAGAAGACACAATGAGCATTCCTATAAAGAACAATATTAAATTTTAAAAAAATAGGAATATGACAACAAAGGATTTTAAAATTCAAGTGTTCGGGCATCCTCAGTTCGGCGAAATCCGAGTGACGGGGACGAGTGATGAACCTCTCTTCTGCCTCGTGGACATCTGCAAGGTTTTGGAACTCAACAACACGAGCATGGCGAAGAGAAAGCTGAAAGCAACGGGCATCAAAATTTTTGAGGTACGTTCAGAACTCACCAACAAACATGGCAAGACCATAGCTTTCATGGACAACCTCACCTTCATCTCCGAGCAAAACCTCTATCGCTTGATTATGCGCTCCACCAAACCGATGGCTGAGCCATTCCAAGACTGGGTATGTGGAGAGGTGCTTCCTTCCATCCGCAAGCATGGTGGATACATCCTCACCCACGAGGGAGACACCGACGAGGATATACGCCGAAGGGCAGAGGAGGTGCTGAGAACCACCCTGGAGCAGAAAGACAAGCTCATCAGCGAGCAGAAAGTGCTCCTGGAACAAAAGAACAGACGGATCGCTGAGCAGGATGTGGAAATCGACCGACTGCTGCCCAAGGCTCTCTACACCGACAGCGTGCTCGAAAGTATCTCGTGCTACACCACCACGCAGATAGCCAAGGAATTGGGCATGACGGCGCAGGAACTGAACCGCTGGCTCTGCGCTGAACGGATTCAGTACTACCAGAGCGGACAGTATATGCTCTATGCCGACTATGCCCACCGCGGACTGGCGAAGAGCCGAACCCACTATGACCTCTTTGTGGGAAGAGACACCGTGCTAACCCGCATGTACCTCGTGTGGACGGAGAAGGGACGGGAGTTTATTCATCTGAGGGCTAAAGGAGTTAGGGAGTTAAGGGAGTTAAGGAGTTAAAGGAGTTAAGACAACAGTCCTTGTGGGTGTTTCATTACACAAACTTCCCTTGACTTCCGAAAATACGAAACTTCAATTACAAACTAAACATTTTTAAAAAAACATGGAAACAATGATCATGAAAGTAGTGATGCAGGGAGAGACTTCCCTCGTCGATTCGCAGAAGAGTGAGAACGGGAAACTCGCCAAGTGCAACATCGTGTTGCAGGAGTTTGGCGGAAAGTTTGAAAATCAGTTTGCCGCAGTAATGCTTGGCAAGGACGCACAACTTAGGTTCTATGCCGGAGAGGTGGTCGTGGTGAAACTGCGTTTTCAGACCCATGAGTATCAGGGACAGGTGTATCAGGACATCCTGGTGCAGGACATCGAAAAAATAATTAAACATTAAACTAATATGGCTTTTGGAATATCACAAAGCGTAAGGAGCAGGGAGGTGCAAGTATGCACCCCCGAGCTCTTCCACCAGGCTACTAAGAGCAGCAGGGTGAAGGACGTCTGCGCACAGATAGAGGATGCACTGGAGCGCAAACGCCGGGGAGAGATAGGGCAGGAAGACTACGACACGATGAAGACACGGCTCAAGAGCCTGTTGCCCATACTCACGCCCCACGCCACCTTTCGCAATGGCCGACGACTCAATGCCGACGCCATACCCAGCGGACTCAGCATCTACGACAAAGACCACATCGCCGACCCTACGGGATGGTGGAAAGCAAAGAGCGAAGAACTGAGAGTGAAGAATCCTCAGGTGCTGGCGAGAATACTGCTCGTGCACGTCACACCATCGTTGGAGGGCCTCAGGCTCGTCTTCGTCATGCCAGAGGGCATGAACCTGGCGGAGGCTCAGAAGTGGATGTCGCTGCAGCTCGGCGATGAGGAGTACGACGTGTGCGTGAAAGACCTGGCACGGCCGTCGTTCATCGTGCCCGAAGAATACATCCTCTTCATCGACGAGGCACGGCTCTTCGCAGAGGTGGAAACCCCTTCGGATGCTGACGATGCTGCCCCTCATGCGAATACCCACGAAAACACTAATCATGATTGTGCTGATGATCATCATCTCTGCAATCATGGAGTGGATCAAGATCATGGCGGAGAGGAGAAGCAACAAGACTTCGCCCAAAAATACGACGGAATCCCCTACGAGGCGATAACAAGCAAGCTCGTAGAACTGCTCGGAGGGGAGCCACAGCACGGTTCGCGCAACTCGTTTATCTTCACGCTGAGCTGCTATCTGCGCTATCTGTGCGACGACAACGCCACGTGGATCAAACAGGTGATTCCCACCTTCGGCGAGGAGAAGAAGCGAGCCTTCACCACCGTCGACAGTGCTTGTCAGAGAAAGCAGTCGCACCGCATGCCCATGATTGTGCGCAAGGCCATCAGCCTGTGCCAGGAGGAGAGGGCAAGGGGGAAAGCCGCCGACTATGATGCCGACGAGTTTGGCGACATCCTGAACCCCGACTCCTACTTCTATCGCATACACGAGATGCCACAGAAACTGCCCCGTCTCATCCGTCTGCTGGTGAGCAAGACGCCTGTCATCTATCAGCCTGCCGTGTCGCAAGCCGTCTTCCCAGCCCTGGCAAGCCATCTGTGCGACACCCGCTTCCGATACGTCGACAACGTGGAGCATGAGGCCACGCTGATGAACATCCTATGTGCTCCTACGGGAAGCGGCAAGGAGAGCATCACACAGCCCATCAACCGCATCATGGCGGACATCAGGGCACGCGACGCCCAGCAGCGTGAGCGGGAGAGGGCATGGAAGGACGAATGTAACCGCAAAGGCTCCAACAAGGACAAGCGAGAGCGACCCGAAGGACTCGTCATCCAGGAGGTGAACATCGACATGACCAACCCTGCCTTCGTGCTGCGTATGAAGGAGGCTGAACGGCACTTCCTCTATGCCAAAGTGAATGAGCTGAACCTCTTCGATGCCCTCAAGGGCAAGACCAACCAGCACTTCCGCATCATGGAGCTGGCATTCGACCTGGGCAACTATGGACAAGACCGAGTGGGCGTGCAGTCGGTGACCGAGACCGTGAAGGTGCGCTTCAACTGGAATGCCTGTTGCACACCGAAGAAGTGTCGTGACTACTTCCGAAGGGTGGTGACCGACGGACCCGTGAGCCGCATCTCGTTTGCCACCATCGAGCGACGCCCGTGCGGTTCGGAGATTCCCGTCTATGGCTCCTACGATGCCGCCTTCGACGAGGAACTGAAACCCTACATCGACAACCTGTTGAAGGCCCGCGGACTGGTGGACTGCCCCCAGGCTCTCAAGCTCGCCCGCAAGCTGATGGAGGAGAACGCTGAGTTTGCCCGTCTGTCGCAGAACTATGTGTTCGAGAACCTTTCCTTCCGTGCCAACGTCATCGCCTATCTCAAGGCCTGTGTGCTGTATGTCGCCAACGGCATGAAGTGGGAGAAGTCGATAGAGGACTTCGTGCGCTGGAGCGAGCGTTACGACCTGTGGTGCAAGCTGAAGCTCTTCGGACAAATGATCTACGATGCCGATGGCGAGCAAGACAAGGTGAGCCGCACAGCACCCAATGGTCCTAAGAACCTGCTTTCGCTCTTGCCCGACGAGTTCACCATGGACGACTATGTGAAGGTGCGGCGTGCTCAGGGCTTCGACAACGACAATGCCAGGCGCATCAGGGATGCCATACACCAATGGGTGCACCGTGGATATGTGGCTAAGGTGGAAGGTGCTGACACTGACACTGACAGTCCGATTTTCCGCAAAGTGAAGTTCTTGAAAGGATGAGAGTTTTTCATAAAAATACTAAACATTAAACGTTATCTTAGAGATGGAAATCATATTGAAACGCATAGCCAAGAGAGCTACTTACACCATCGGCCGACTGTATATCCTGCCCGATGGAAGTGTGGAACGAGAGTTGATACCCGGCAGGAGGAGGGACGACAAGCGCACTGTGCGCTGCCGTGTGGACGAGAGCCTGCTCACCACAGAGCATTACTTCTGCGACACCCTGGAGCCTACATGGCGCAACCTGCTGGGCATTCCGCTTGCCCCGAGGGAGGTGGATGTTCGCCACGGCAGGGTGTCGGGCAAGATGGCCCGCAAGGTGCAGGGCAAGACGGCTATCCCCGAAGGCTCTTACACCGTGGTGGTGAGCAAGTCGCCACGATTCAAGAGATGGTTGCCCCTACTCGTGGGCGTGCCCCTCTTTGAGGGCATACGCATCCATGCTGGCAACTATCCTGACGACACGCAGGGCTGCATCCTGGTGGGCGAAAACAAAATGGTAGGTATGGTGGTGAACTCGCAACAGTGGTTGCGCCAACTCATCGACCTCATCACCCAGGCTCAGCAGAATGAAGAGAGCATCTGGATCACCGTGGTGTGAAGGGGAGGGTGCGTTTAGGCTTGCCTGTCTCGGTGAGGGGCAGGCGGTCGATGTGCAGAAACTCCCGTGGCACCCAGTATTTGGGCAGGGTGTTTCTGCATATTTCTTCAATGTGGGTCAGGTCGGTCGACTCGGTGAGGAGGATGGCCTTTTCGCCCAGCATCTCATCTTGTTTCTTGACGATCATGAAGGGCGCCGACAGGTGCGGACGCAAGGCTTCCTCCACCTCCTCTATCTGAATCTTGATGCCTCCACTGCACACCACGTTGTCCTTGCGGCCCTTGATGCGGAAGAGCGTCTTGCCCGTTCGGTCGTCGGTGCGTAGCTGGGCGATGTCGTTGGTGACAAGGGGTTCGGCACATACCTCGGGGGCGTCGATGACAAGGCATCCGTCGGCATTGAGGCTTATGCCTACGCCGTCGAAGGGGGTATACCAGAGGCTGGCGTCGGGCCCGTTGAGGCGGCGCAGGGCGATGTGCGACAGGGTCTCGGTCATGCCATAGGTGCTCCATACGGCATTGGGCAGGGGCTTGATCATCTGTGCCAACTCGTCGCTGATGGCTCCTCCGCCTATGATGAGGTGACGGATGTGCATGAGCCGTTCGCGCTCGCAGGGCACTTTCAGGGTGTTGTACACCTGCATGGGCACCATGGCGGCAAAGGTGAAGCTGGGCAGGGCATCGTCGGCCAGGGGATGGCTGCTCGGGCGCACGGAGGTGAGCCGAAGGTCCCGCTGGAGACTTCGCACCACCATCATCTTGCCTGCGATATAGTCGAGGGGCATGCAGAGCAGGGCGGTGTCGCCCGGCTTCAGTCCTAAGAAGTCGCAGGTGATGCGGGCTGAGTTGAGCATCCGCCTCTTCTCCACCATCAGGGGTTTGGGTTTGCCCGTAGAGCCGCTGGTGTGTACCAGAATGCGGGGGTTGTCATTGTGCCATTCGGCAAGAAATTTGTTCAGTTCCATAAGGGGAATGTTTTCCGAAATCAACCATTAACAAAGATCTTCTCTCCTCTGATTTCCAAAGGCATGGGGATGTTGTCGGTGAAGAGTTGTCCGGTGCCAAGGCCCTGAGGCATGGAGACCCCGGGACCATAAGTCTTGGCGCAGAAATGGGCGATGGCACTGAGTCCCACGTTGCTCTCCAAGGCCGATGTGATCCAGCTTCTGATGCCCCGTTCGCTTGCCATTTGTATCCATTCGCGGCATCCGTAGATGCCTCCGTGGAGCGAGGGCTTCAGCACGATGTATTGAGGGTGTATGGTGTCGAGCAATGCCTGCTTCATCGATCGCACGTTCACGCCGATGAGCTCCTCGTCGAGGGCGATGGGCAGGGGTGACTCACGGCACAGGGCAGCCATCTTGGGCCACTGGTGCTGGCGTATGGGCTGCTCTATGGAGTGGATGTCGTACTGTGCCAAGGCTTCCAGTCGGCTCATGGCATTTTCGGGCGTGAAGCCACCGTTGGCATCCACGCGCAATTCTATCTGCTCCTTGCTGTACACCTGGCGTATGCGCTTGATGAGGTCGAGCTCCTTGAAGAAGTCGATGGCGCCAATCTTCAGTTTCACGCAGTGGAATCCGCTCTTCAGCTTCTCCTCCAGTCGGGCGAGCATCTCGTCGTAGGTGCCCATCCATACCAGTCCGTTGATGGTGATGCCCTCCTCGCCCCGTGCGAAGGGCGTGTCGTAGAGGCTTGCCAGGTACGTCGCCCATGCCGGCACGTCGATAGCGGGGCACTGACGGAAGAAGTCGGCAAAGGCGGTCTCCAGTCCGAAGGTGATGCTGGGGTAGGCACGTATCATGTCGTAGGGTATGCGCCCCATCTGTTCCACCATCTGGCACACCTGTCGGAGCGTGAGCTCGTATTCGGGCTTGGCGTCGCAGCTCAGGTCGGGCAGGGTGGCACATTCGCCCACGCCCCTGATGCCCGGATGTTCTGCCGAGGTGAGGGTGAGGTAATAACTGTGCCGGGTGGTGTAGACACCCCGTGAGGTTCCGGCAGGCTGCTTGAAGTGGAGCGTGCGCTCCGATATGTCGATCTTGTACATCTTTATTTTTTTTTGAAGGAGAATTTTCAGGAGTTAAGGGAGTTAAGGAGTTAAAGGAGTTAAGACAACAGTCTTATTGCTTGAATTCAACCCCACAAAGGCATTTGTCTTAACTCCTCAGCGACCGCAGGGAGCGATAACTCCTTAACTCCTTAACTCCTGAGAAAAACTCCTTTAGATCTTTATTTTTTCTTCAGCTCATAGAGGTCCTTGCGGCGGTCGCGCAGGTTGCGCACGGCACCATAGGTGTGGAGCTCGTTGAGCAGGTTGAGGTCAACGTCGGATACGAGAATCATCTCGGTGTTGGGCGTAGCCTCCGATCGCTTGCCGTCGTTGGGGAAGGCGAAGTCGCAAGGCGTGAACACGGCGCTCTGAGCATACTGTATGTCCATGTTGTGCACACGGGGCAGGTTGCCCACACTGCCCGCAATGGCCACATAGCACTCGTTCTCGATGGCACGGGCCTGGGCGCATACACGCACACGGGAGTAGGCGTTCTGGGTATCGGTCATGAAGGGCACGAAGAGTATCTGCATGCCGTCTTGAGCCATGAGGCGTGAGAGCTCGGGGAACTCCACGTCGTAACAGATCACGATGCCTATCTTGCCACAGTCGGTGTCGAAGGTCTGTATGCGGCTTCCACCGGTAAGACCCCAGCACTTTTGCTCGTCGGGGGTGACATGAATCTTCTCGTACATGTCCACACTTCCGTCGCGTCGGCACAGGAAGCCCACGTTGTAGAGGGCGCCGTCGTCCTTGACGTAAGGCATACTGCCCGTGATGATGTTGATGTTGTAGCTGATGGCAAGCTCACGGAACCGGTCGCGTATCTGCTCGGTGTACTGTGCCATCTGTCGGATACTCTGTGCCTCGCCCATATTGTTGAACTTAGCCATCAGAGGGGCGTTGAAGTATTCGGGGAAGAGGATGAAGTCGCTCTTATAGTCGCTCACCGAATCGACGAAGAACTCCACCTGCTCGAAGAGGTCGTCGACGGAGGCATAGGGGCGCATCTGCCACTGCACGAGACCGATGCGCACGGTGGGCTTGCGGTCTACATAGGAGTCCGTAGGTGGCTGATAGTAGATGTTGTCCCACTGCAGCAGGGTGGCGCAGTGTTCGCTCTCCTCGTCGCTGGGCAGATAGTTGCGTATCACACGGCGCACGTGGAAGTCGTTGGACAGCTGGAAGGTGAGCACGGGGTCGTAGATTTCACGGCTGCGCACTTTCTCGATGTACTCCTTGGGGCGCATCTGGTCGGCATACTTGTGATAGTTGGGTATGCGTCCGCCAAACATGATGGCCTTGAGGTTGAGCTTCTCGCACAGCTCCTTGCGGTATTCGTACATGCGTCGGGCCAGTCGGAGGCCACGATAGTCGGGGTGGATGAAGACCTCGATGCCATAGAGGATGTTGCCGTTGGCATCGTGGGTGTTGAAGGTTTCATTGCCTGTCACCTGGGCATAGGTGTGGTCGCCCTTCACCATGTTGTAGTTGACGATGATGGAGAGGGCGCAGCCCACGATCTTGTCGTCGACGATGATGACTACCTGACCTTCGGGAAAGATGGTAATGAGCTTTTTGATTTGAGAACGTGTCCAGAAAACGTCCGAGTCGGCATAAATGCGCTTGAACGATTTCGCCAGTTGGTCGTAATCCTCCATGTGGAGGTTGCGCAAACTTACTTTTTCGATTTTGCGTGTTGAGTCCATTGTTTTCTACTGTTATTGACTTATTCGGGTGCAAAATTACAGCAAAAAACTGATATAGAGAAAGAAAAGAGAAAGTTTTTATAATCTAACTCAACTTTCGCAATAACCTAAAATCCACATTCTGCCTGTGGGATAGCCTCGTTGTGGTCGTTGAGGTAGAGCAGAGGGGCGGGACGATAGGCAGGGCTCGCCAAAGACTCGTGCTCTTGGCGGAAGCGCGTACTGATGCCCCCGATATTGAGCATGGTGTGGAAGGCGGAACGGCTGCTCTGTGCCTGCTTGTGGCGGTTGGCGGAGAGGGCCTGTGCCACGGCTGGCTCCTGATGCTGGAAGCTCTGCGATGTCCATACCAGGAAGGGCACATGCAACTCGTACACCGAAGCTCGGGGCGAAGCATGAAGGAAGAGCTTGTGACTGTCGTCGAAGATGTTCTCGCCATGGTCGCTCGTATAGAGCATGGCGCTCATGCCTCCGTGTGCTCTCAGGCGCTCTATCACCCCACTGAGCACAAGGTCGGTGTAGCGGATGGTATTGTCGTAGGCGTTGATGAGGTCGGGACGGTTCTCCTTCTTGGCCTCGCAATGCGTGTCGGGCTGGAAATGCGCCATCTGTCGGGGATAGCGGTCCATGTAGTTGAAGTGAGAGCCATAGGTGTGGAGCACGATGAACTCCTTCTTGCGCTTCCGGGCCAGTATCCTGTCGAGGATGGGCAGCAGGTCGGCGTCATAGTAGTTGCCGTCCTTGCCCGGGGCTTCGGCAAGCTCACGGCCAGCGGGGTTGGCATCGCCCGTCTTGAGGAAGAGCCACTGGTCGGCCTGTTCGCCCAGGAAGTCGATGAACGAGTGGTTGGGGCGCTGATTGCTCAGAAACACGGTGTGGAAGCCTGCCTCACGGAAGGCCTGCAGGATGCCTTTCTCGTGGAAGAGACGCTCGAAGTCGGAGGCCGAAGCCTGCGAGAGGAGCATGGGCACACTCTTGTGAGTGGTGTTCGACTGGGTGGTGACATCGCTGAACGTCACCAGTCCCGGGGTCTTGCTGAGCCGTGGATTGGTGTCGCGCTGATAACCATAGAGACTGAAGTTCATGGCTCGTGCCGTCTCGCCTATCACCATGACGTAGACCTCGCAGGAGTCCTCGGGATGGGACGGCCTGGCATCGAAGCGGAAACGGGCAGATGCCTCCTTGTAGTGGATGGAGGCGTTGTTGCGCTTCACGGCAAGGTAGAGGTTATAGAACACGTTGACGGGGTAGAGGTCGTTGAGCACGCTATATTGTGGGGCGTGATGGTCGTCGAGTTGTGTGTTGTCGGAGGGACGGGAGAGACAGGCCGTGGCAACAAAGATGCACCCCACGATGGCCAAGGCTGAAGCCCACAGGGCATATCGCTTTCTGAGGGCAGAGGACAGCACGGGTGCCTTCTTGCTCCGTATGGACACCACGCCCAGGATGAGCAGGGGCAGATAGAGGATGAAGACACTCGCCACGCCAGGAATGAGGTTGTCGAGCAACTCCATGGCCTCGCCAGGATTGGTGGTTACGAGGTTGAGGAACATATCCACGGCTATGACGCCCTTGCCGAAGAGATAGAGCAACACGATCTGGAAAGCCGCAAAGAAGATGATGGGGAAGAGCCACCACACCATCTTGCCCGGTTTGCGAGAGATGCTCATCAGAGCCATGTAGACACCAAAGGGCAGCACAGTGTTGGCAAGGGCTGCCCATGTGCTGAGGTGCTCGGTGAAACAAAGGGCCACATTGGGCACGGTAAGCGCGATGACGGCATACCAGTATATGATTTTGTTGAATGATTTCATGTTGTGTGTTGTTTGCTTTTAGAACGCCTCGTTGATATTGAAGAGGAATCCTCTCTGTCCGCCCTTGCCGAAACCATAGTCGAGACGCACGTTGACGTTCTTCTTGAATTCCCATCGATAGCCCACACCATAGTTGGGCAGGATGTGTCGGCTTCTCATCTGGCTGAACTTGGGGAAGACGGTTCCTGCACCTATCCAGGCCGTGAGCGAGTTGCGTTTCCACACGTGCTGGCGAAGTTCGACAGTGGCTTCTATCATGTGCTTGTCGCGATATCTTCCCTCGTAATATCCGCGCAGGGCATTGCTGCCTCCTGTCTGCGCCATCATGCCCCACGAGGGATTGCCAAAGTTGAATGTGGAACGAAGGTCCTCGGCCAGTACGGCTCCTCGCCAGGGTTGCTGGTAGGCGTTGAGCTGCAGTTCGGTGGTGCTGAAGGCATAGTCGTTGCCCATGAAGCGCGGACGGAACATCTGGGTGAGGTTCACGTAATAACCCCGGTGGGGATAGGTGAGGTTGTCACGGTTGTCGAACATGAAGGTGAATCCCACGCCATAGTTGTCGGTATGTCGGTCCATTCCCGCCAAGAGCTCGGGGCGCTCGATGTCCTTGCCGATGATGTAGTCGTAGGCCACGGAAGGACCGAGGAAGAGGTTGCTGCCAAGGTTCCACAGGAAGCTTCCCTTCACGTGCACCTGCCATCGCTTCATGTCGCTCTCGTTGTCGTCGTTGTCGCCCATGTCGTATCCCATTCCCCAGAACTTGCAGGGGAAGGAATAGAAGTAGAGCGTGTAGACGGCACGGTAACGGTCGTGGGGGAAGATGTGGGTTCCGCGCACACCGAGCAGATAGAAGCCCACCGTGCTGACATCGCCAAAGAGCGACACATTGGAGGGGAGGAGGAGCGTGTCGGCTGGGTCGGAGCGATAGATGCCTGCTGCCACTAAGCCTAAGCCCAACTTGGTGTCGGTGGCATAGTGTGGGCCTCCGATAATGCTGAAGTCGAACCGCTTGTCGTTCTTCTTGTTGGCATCGTTGAAGTAGTCGAGAAAACGGGTGATGAGCGATTTCTTCTTCTCGTCCGCCTTCTTCACTTCCGCCTTCTCGTCCACATTTTCGTCCACCTTTTTTTCTATTTTTACCTCTTTTTTTCCCATCCCGGTATGTGGCGTGAAGGTAGAGTCAGCCTCCCCTGCCATACCAAGAGTAGGCAAGAGAAGGCATGTAAGGCATGAGAGTAGAAGCTGCTTCATGTGTTATATATATAATAATGTGTAGGGGTGTTAATATGTGATAAACAGTTAGTATACGAGTGCCACGTTGTCTATCCAGAGCGTGTTGCCGGGCGTTCCGATATAGGCTCCGCCATGACTGGAAGAGAACTGCAGGATGAGGTGGGTAGGGGTCTCGTTGGCCGAAGCCCATCCCGTCTCCTTGATGATGACGCTCTTGCCTTTGCTGTTGCGGGCATAGTCACAATTACGAAGTCCCATGAGCGAGGCGTTATAGCCTGCCATGTGTCGGATGTCGCCATAGTGGATGGTGTAGGTGGCGTCGTTCACCCATCCATTGGTGCACTTGCTGTACTTCACCACCATGGTGCCCACACGCTTGGCCGTGATGTTGCCGTGGGCATCCTCGTGACGCTTCTGCAGATAGAGGATGGCGACAGCATAGTCGCGTCCTGCCACTTTCGATGCACTGCTGAAGCCGTTCTGCTTGATGCGGGTGGCTGAGTTGGGCAACAGGGTCTTATAGTCGAAACGCACCGCCTTGGGACGATGGGTGAAAGGAATACCCCAGTTGATGGCCTTAGGACCGTCCTTGGTTCCGGTGATGGGTTCGCGCACGTCGCCCAGGAAGAGCGAGCCTGCTGCAAGCACCTTGATATTGATGAGTCCCAATACCTTCACCTTCTCGATATGGGTGACGAGCTTGGCACAATGGCCGTTCTCGTGCTTGTCGCGATATACCGAGTTGTTGGTCTTATAGATGCCTGACACGTGGGCAAGCACATTGGAGGTTCCCCAGGGCGAGCCGCCCTTGTTGGTGTAGGGGGTATTGCCATTGATGGTCATCGACGGACCTACGGCATAAACCACCTTCTTGTTTCCGCCTATGATACCTGATTCCTTGATGTTTCTGATAACCCAATTATCCATGTTTCCATACTTGATGGGTACAATCTTTTCGGCACTTTGCGCTCCCATCGTGCAGGTAAGGCAAAGTGACATTGTCATGCTTAAAATACGATGTTTCATTTCTGTTACAATAAAAAAGTGGTTGCAAAGTTAGGAAAATATTTGTATCGTTATAGTTTTCTTATAGCTTTATTATAGTTATTTAAAGATTATTTTATAAAAATTAAAACTGACGAATGTGGAAAGGTGTTGTGATGTTAGAGCCAATGAGACAAAAATATGCCCAGAACCAACGATGACGAATGGTTCTGGGCATCATGTATATGGGTTTCAACTTCTCTAAACTTAGAAGCGGCGATGTCCGCCGTTGAAGGGTCGTCCGCCGAAGTCGGGGCGTCCGCCATATCTCATCGTCTCGCGTGCCTGTTTGCCTCCGATGATATTCAGTCGGTAGATGACGTGGAGCATGGCATAAGAGGTGATGCTGTTGTACTCGGTATCGGTACGGGCCATGGCAGTAAGGGCACGGCTCAAGGTGCTCTGCTGGTGCAGCAGGTCGTAGAACTGGATCATCACGGTGAGGGGCTTGCCACGGAGGAAGCCTTGCGAGAGTTGGGCGTTCCAAACCAGTTCGTTGGTGTTCATCGACTTGTCGCTGTATCCTCGTCGGCTGCTCTGGCTCAGGTCTGTGCTCAGGCTCATGCCCCAGGGCATGGTGACTGTGATGCTCGGTCCGTAAGAGAACTGCCAGGTGTTCATGTTGCTCGATGCCTGAAGCTTGTTGCGGGCATGGTTGTAGTTGAGGGTTCCGTTGAGGTTGACCTCAAGCCAGCTGTTGCGATAGCCCATGGCGATTCGCTCGCCCACCTGTGTCTGCTTGGTGGTGTTCTTCTGCGAGGTCTTCCCGTCGAGGCTCAGATAGCCCACGGCATTGGTATAGGCAAGGGTGGTGAAGGTGTTGATGTTCCATACGCCAGCGCTGTCGATGGCTGTATTGAACATGAAGGCGCCTCGTGCGTTCCAGTTGCCGTTGATGTTTTCGGGCTGTGTGGTTCGTCCACCGGTCTTGTCGTCGTAGGTCACCATGTCGCTGATGCTGTTGCGTGTCATCGAGAAGTTGACGAAGGTCATCAGGGCTCGCTGGTGCTTCTCTATATAGTCGTTGTAGAAGAGTCGGAAGTTGTGGGTGAACGATGGCTTCAGTCCCGGATTTCCCTTCTTGATGTTGAGCGGATTGCTGTCGTCGGTGATGTCGAGCAGGTCGGTCATGGAGGGTTGCGAGGTGGTTCCGCGATAGTTGACGCGCAGGTTGCTCACCTTGCTAAAACGATAACGGAAGTCGAGGGTTGGTGAGAAGTTGGTGACGTTGCGTGTCGTTTCGATGTGCTGCCCCATATAGTCGTAGATGAAGTTCGACCTCTGTGGCTGGAGCATAGCTCCGAAGCTGAGGTTGTACTTTGGTCGGATGAATCGCATCATGAGCTGCATCTCGTGAATGTAGTTCTTGTACTCGGAGAATCGGCTCTGGTCGCTGTCGAAGTACTCGTCGAGAGGCGAGCGCAGAGTGCCCAAGTAGTTGCCCCATCCACGATACTCGGGAGTGATGGAAGCCCACTGGTTTGCCTCCTCATCGCTGAAGTCGGAGAAGTTGTAGGTGGAACGGTCGGTCTTCGAGTATTTGTAGGTGAACTTATAGCTCAGTTGCAGGAAGGTGGCACGCCAGAGTGGCTCGCTATAGGTGGCCTGCAGAGAGTAGCTGTAGTTGCGGGTAGGCGTCACGTTGTAACGATAAGTGTTGTAGTGGTCGGTCTCGTTGCCGTTGGCCACATCTACAAGGTACATGTAGGCATTGGTGAGTGAGAGGCTGTTGGCATCGGTCTTGCCGTAGCTGGCATCGGTGCGCACGGTGATGTTGCGTCCCATCGCACTGAGTCGGCGATTGTACTGCAACATGCCTCTCAGATTTTCAGACTCGCTATAGCTGATGCTGCTCGACGACTGCAGGTTGACGAGAGCTCCAGCCTGCTGCAACAGACTCTTGCTTGTGCTTACGTCCTCAAGTCCCAGCTCGGCACGTGCTGCGTCCTCGAGCGGGTCGTTGGTGATCTGGTAAGGATCGGCATTAAACTGTGCCGACAAGCTTCGTGCCAGTGCATCGCTGCTCTTGATGGTGAAGGATGGACGGAACATGATATTGGTCATCGTGTCGGGGGTCCATTCCAGGCGGAAACGTCCGTCCCAGCTGTTGCTGCGCGAGAAGTTCTTGGCACGGCTGTTCGAGAAAGACGAGTTCTGGCTCACGAAGTTCTCGGAAGCCACCGTGCTGCTGATGTCTCCATCGCTGTGGTTCCATCTCAGCGAGGCGTCCATCTTGAGCTTGTCCTTGTTCTCGTAGTTGTAGTTCAGACCCAGCATCTTCGAGGCGTTGAGTCCCTGCTTGTTGAATCCCCATCCGCCAGGGCCTCCACCTCCGGGGAATCCCATGTCGTTGGTGTTGTTGGCTGATGCGAACATCATGAGTCGGTTGCGGTCGTTGAAATAAGCCGCCATTCCTCGTTCGCTGTATCGTTGCTTGGTGCCCATGCTGAGGTCCATATTGGCGATGAGTCCCTTGTTCATGCCTCTCTTGACGCCGAAATCGAGCACGGTTTCCTCTTCTCCGTCGTCGATGCCCGTCACCTTAGCCAGGTCGCTCTTCTCGTCGTAGGCCTTGATCTTGTCGATGATGCTGGTGGGCAGGTTCTTCAGGGCCGTCTTGGTGTCGCCGGTCATGAACTCCTTGCCGTCTACGAGGATTTTCTTTACTTCCTTTCCGTTGATTTTGATGCTTCCGTCGTCGCTCACCTCAGCACCAGGCAGGCGCTTCACGAGCTCTTCGATGGTGGAGCCTTCGGGTGTGCGATAAGCCGCAGAGTTGTACACGAAGGTGTCTTCCTTGAGCACCACTTTCTTGGCCATGGCCGTGACGGTGGCGGCCTTGAGCATGATGGCCTCTGCGTTGATGTTTATCTTGCCCATGGCGAGGTCTTTGCCCTGGGTCATCATGATGCGCCTTACGGTGGGCTTGTATCCTACGCTGGTTATCTTGAGCAGATAACTGCCGTCTTCGGGAGCCTGAAGGCTGAAGAGTCCATTCTCGTCGCTGATGGCGCCTGAGATATAGGTGCTGTCCGCGCGTAGCAGTTGTACGGTCGATGCCTCGACAGGGTCGTTGGTTCCCTTGTCGATAATGGCACCCGTGATGAGGTGTTGCTGTGCCTGCATCATCATGGCGATGAATAGCAGGAGCAGGGTGAGTACTGATTTTCTCATTTCTTTATTTTATAGTTTTTTTTGTTCACTTGATAGCTTAGACGCATCCTTTGTGATAAGGTTTAGTCTAAAATGTGTGAAAAGAATGCTAAAAGTGTGTTCTTTTGCATCAAAATGCAGAAAAATACGTACCTTTGCACGCAAGAATTACATTATTTATAATATATTGATAAATTTATGAGTCAGAGAGTCATCATTTCTACCAATCTCGAAAGTGAGATAGCCGAAGCCTTGGCAGAGTGCGAGCACGACAAGATTTTTGTGCTTACCGACGAAACCACAGTTGTCAAGTGCTGGCCTGTTGTGAAAAATTATTTCTCGCTCAAGGATGCGAAGGTCATTACCATTGGTGCTACCGATACGCACAAAGACCTCGACACGATGGTACACGTATGGAAGTCGTTGGGCGAGGGCGGTGCATCGCGCCATTCGTGCATGATAAACCTGGGTGGTGGAATGGTTACCGACTTGGGTGGCTTTGCCGCAGCAACTTTCAAGCGTGGCATCAACTTCATCAATATCCCCACTACGCTCCTCTCGATGGTGGATGCTTCGGTGGGAGGAAAGACGGGCATCAACTTCGGTGGACTGAAGAACGAGATAGGCGTGTTCTGCGACTCCAAGTTTGTCATTCTCGATACTGAGTTCCTGCGCACGCTCGATGCCGAGAACATCTGTTCGGGCTATGCCGAGATGCTGAAGCATGGTTTGATTTCGGACGAAAAGATGTGGGCGGAGCTGGTTGGCTTCGACTTGGCTCATCCCGACTTGCAGCAGTTGCAACGCATGGTGGGCGATAGCGTGGCGGTAAAGGAGCGCATCGTAGAGCAGGATCCTCATGAGCACGGCATCCGCAAGGCGCTCAACTTGGGACATACTTTCGGTCATGCCTTTGAAAGCTGGGCACTGAAACGCAAGCCTGTTCTGCACGGCTATGCTGTGGCGTTCGGTCTGATTCCGGAACTCTATCTGAGTGTGATGAAGACGGGATTCCCAACGGAGAAGATGCGACAGACGGTGAACTTCATCAAGGAGTACTATGGCTCGCTTCCTATCACCTGCGATGACTACGACGAACTGATAGAACTGATGCGCCATGACAAGAAAAATCAGGATGGCATCATCAACTTTACCTTGTTGGGTGGAATCGGTGATATTCGCATCAACCAAAGTGCCACCATCGACGAGATCAAAGAGGCTTTCGACTTCTTCCGTGAAGGATAAAGCCAAAGCGTTATAAAGCACAATAAGTTTTGAGCTTTGAATATTGAGCATGATGAGAGTTATTTGTTTTCTCATAATGATTCAATGTTCAAAGCTCAATTTTTTTATGCGTAATGCTCAAGCTTATGTCTTAAGGCGTAAAAAATCAAAATTTTTCACGCCTTGGCTTGACAAATTTATTTGTTGCCGTACATGTTCTCGTAATATTTCTGATAGTCGCCAGAGGTTACATTGTCCATCCATTCCTGGTTGTCGAGATACCATTTCACGGTTTTCTCGATGCCCTCTTCGAACTGCAGACTTGGTTCCCAACCCAATTCGCGCTGCAATTTGCGTGAATCGATGGCGTAACGCATGTCGTGGCCCTTGCGGTCGGTGACGTAAGTGATGAGGTCGAGGTCTTCGCCCTCCTTGCGACCGAGAAGACGGTCTACGGTCTTGATAACCACCTTGATGATGTCAATGTTTTTCCACTCGTTGAAACCTCCGATATTATAGGTCTCAGCCACCTTTCCTTCGTGGAAGATGACATCGATGGCACGGGCATGGTCTACCACGTAGAGCCAGTCGCGCACGTTCTCACCCTTGCCATAGACGGGCAGAGGCTTGCGATGGCGTATGTTGTTGATGAAGAGAGGGATGAGCTTCTCTGGGAACTGGTAAGGACCATAGTTGTTGGAGCAGTTGGTCACGATGGTAGGCATGCCGTAAGTATCGTGGAAAGCACGTACAAAGTGGTCGCTGCTGGCCTTGGAAGCCGAGTAGGGAGAATGGGGATTGTACTTGGTGGTTTCTACGAAGAACTCCTCGCCATAAGCCTCGTGGTTCTTGCCACTTGATGCCTTGGTGGAGAATGGTGCTGCCACGCCCTCGGGATGTGTCATCTGCAAGGCGCCATACACCTCGTCGGTAGAAATGTGGTAGAAGCGCTTGCCCTCATAGCCTTCGGGCAGACTCTCCCAGTAGGTCTTTGCTGCCTGCAGGAGCGAGAGTGTTCCCATCACGTTGGTCTGTGCAAAGGTGAATGGATCCTTGATAGAGCGGTCTACGTGGCTTTCTGCAGCCAGATGGATAATGCCGTCTACCTGATAGTCGTTCATCAACTTGAACATCAGCTCGAAGTCGCAGATGTCGCCCTTCACAAAGGTGTAGTTGGGCTTGTCCTCGATGTCCTTGAGGTTGGCCAGATTGCCTGCATAAGTCAGCTTGTCGAGGTTGATGATGTGATACTCGGGATATTTGTTCACGAACAGACGGACAACGTGTGAGCCGATAAATCCGGCGCCGCCTGTGATGATGATGGTTCGCTTCATTATATTTATTATTTAAAATGTTACTTAAGGAGGTTTGCAATGCACTGCTGTAACGAGTCAATCCAGTAGGGCACTTTCACGCCGAAGGTTTCCTTGATGGTTCGCTTGTCGAGCACGGAGTAGGCAGGACGGGCCACTGGCGAAGGATATTCCGAGCTGTAGCAGGGCTGTATGTCGCACTGTGTGTGTCCGGCTATGCGGGCTATCATCTGTGTGAAGTCGTACCAGGAGCACACTCCCTCGTTAGAGAAATGATAGATGCCGGTGTATTTGCTCTTGTCGTCGGCCGACTTTATCTTGTCTATGACAGTGAGGATGGCGTTGGCCAGGTCGAGAGCATAGGTAGGAGTTCCGCACTGGTCGAACACTACCTTCAACTGTGGCTTCGTGGCTGTGAGGTTGAGCATTGTCTTGCAGAAGTTCTTGCCAAACTCAGAGTAGAGCCATGCGGTGCGGATGATGACATACTGGCAACCGCTTGCCATGATTTTCTGTTCTCCGTGAAGCTTGGTTGTACCATATACGCCTGTAGGAGTTCCCTTCTGCTGGGGTCCGCAAGGTACATTGTATGGTTCCTTGCCAAAGACGTAGTCGGTGGAGATCTGCACGAGCAGTCCGCCTGTCTCCTTCATTGCCAAGGCAAGGTTCTCTGGAGCATCGGCATTCAGTTTCTCTGCGAGTGCTGCCAACTTCTCGTCGTTTTCGCAGGCATCCACATTGGTCCATGCCGCACAGTTGATGATGGCGTCTATGTGGTTCTCGCTCACCATCTTGCGTATGGCGTCCATGTCTGTAATGTCGAGGTAAGTGGTTTCCACGCCTTCCACCTGGTTCACGTCGGTGAAGAGATAGTGGTCTGTGGTGTTCTTGCTCACGATTCTCATCTCGTTGCCGAGCTGTCCGTTGGCTCCTGTCACTAATATATTCATTTTCTTTTTTTTTGTTTTGTTGTTGTTTTTTGCTCTGCAAAAATACTACTTTCTGTTGATACAGCCAAGACTTCATTGCTAAAGTTTACTAATGCTCTCTTAATGAGCTATAAAAACAGAGCCCCCGCAGACTTTCCTTGATGTGGGGAAGAGTCTGCGGGGGCATCTCTATGAATAAGCGACAGGCTCTATTGAAAATGCCTGTCATGGGTCATCGCTAAAGCTTAGAGCTTGAACTTGTAACCCAAAGTGATCTGGAATACAGAGTTGCAGCCAGAATCACCATCCGCAATTTTTGATACACCGATATTGTAACGAGCATCGAGGCAAACGTTCATGTACTCGTAAGAAATTCCTACAGGAATAGAGAAATCAAAAGTCTTTATCTCTGCTCCTTCTGGTGCGTATTTGTCGTAGTCGATACTGATGCCGGCAACTTTTACTTTATTGCTTACATTGAATGCAGGCTGAATACCAGCTTTCAGTGCCAGGCCTTTTGCAACATAGGCATTTACCAAAATAGGGATATTCACATAGTTCATCTCCAATTTTGGGTCTCCTTCAGCGTCCTTAACTGAGGCTCCTTGCATAGAATAGAGAAGACCGGCGCTGATTCCTACCATGGGTGAAACGTGATATTCTCCCTCTACACCACCAACAAAGCCTGCTATGTAACCAGCTTCGTCATCAGTTACGGAAGATACGTTCAAACCGACTTTAGGCTGAATAGTGATGTCGCCTGCTGAATACTGTGCGAATGCACCTACTGAAGACAGCACCATAGCGGCCATAACCAATAATTTTTTCATACTCTCTGAATTTATAAATTAATAATAATGTGTTGCACAAACTTACTAACAAGAATGTTCTGCTGTCCAATAGGATGTGTTTTGAACTTCTTATTCTTAGACGGGGGCAAAGGTATAATTATTTTTTTTAAGATGCAAACAAATTTTATAGTATTTTTTATTCTATGGAAAAATAAGGTCAGTAATATAGAAATATATAATCGGTGGAGATATTACATTAAGCTAAATGAACAGAACTAAACTTGCTTTGGAATAGCCATGGCGAGAAAAGTGTCATGAAATAAAAATTGTTACTCATAAATGAAAGCACGATAAAGGGTATAAAAAAAGTATCTTAAAATAGTTTGCAACTATCCTAAGATACTTTATCGAGTATCCAGCCCTTCTTTTGTCTCCTTGCTATGTTTTCATCTCACAGCAAGGAGCGAGAGGGTGGATGGGCTTATGAAAAGCCTGTTGTTCTGAGCTTAGAGCTTGAACTTGTAACCCAAAGTGATCTGGAATACAGAGTTGCAGCCCTTAACATCTTTGTCTACCTTGGTGCAACCGATGTTGTAACGAGCATCGAGACAGATGTTCATGTACTCGTAAGAAATACCTACTGGTACAGAGAAGTCGAATGTATTAACATTTTCTGCATCGTCTTTTGCAACCATGAAACCTGGCTGAACACCAGCCTTCAATGCCAAACCGTTAGCAACATAGAAGTTGGCAAGGATAGGGATGTTGAGGTAAGCTGGCTTCCACTTGGCCTCAATGTCAACACCTTCAACGTTTTCTGATACCTTGAAGCCCTGCTGAGAATAAAGAAGACCAGCGCTGACACCAATCAATGGAGAAACGTGATATTCTGCCTCGGCACCAACAGCCAAACCAGCCTTGTAGTCGCCGTCAACATCGCCACCAACAGAAGCTACGTTCAAACCAATCTTAGGCTGAATAGTGATGTCGCCTGCTGAATACTGTGCAAAAGCACCTACTGAAGACAGCACCATGGCTGCCATAACCAATAATTTTTTCATACTCTCTGAATTTATAAAGTTAATAATAGTATGTTATGCAAATCTCCTTAATGGATAATCTGCCGTCCAATAGGATAGGTTTTAAACTTCTTCTTAGACGATGCAAAGATATAATTAATTTTATTAAAATGCAAGTATTTTTTAAATTATTTTCATGAAATGGGTAAAATTGTGACTAAAATGCTATATTCCGTGTATAAATAGTCTAAAAACGTGCTTAAGAGTAAAAAGTGATGGTTGCAAGTGCTGAAAACGTCTTAAAATCGACCGAAAACAATTAAAAATCGTGCGAAAAGCCGTTAAACGGCCGACATGATATGGTTTTTCTTCACACTTATTTAACAGAAGTTCGAATGTTAGCTCCACACGCCCTTTACCTTTCCGCTACGCGCCGGTGACCGTTGGTTCAGGGCGTATTGGGTAATTTCAACCGTACAGGTCGAAACATTTAAAAATGTTTTCTGTTTATAATGAATTTGTTTTGTTTCTTATGAATAAATCTATGTTCTAAACTTTCGGACATAAGTTCGGTACTTTCGGATACAAGTTCGAAACTTTAGAACATAAGTTCGATACTTTAGAACATAGATTTTATAGGTTAAAGAGAACATTTATTCTATATCGTCATCATCGTCGAAGCCAAAGAGGGCAGGATCGATGAAAGCATCGAGGGCACGGCGCTCTTTCTTGGTAGGACGTCCTGTTCCGCGGGCACGGTCAACGAATCCGCTGATACGGCTCATTTCCAGCAGTTCGTACTGTCGAGGATCGGTGACGTTCTTGTAAACGGCAAAGAGCATCTTGGCTCCCACGCGCTGTTCGATGCAGTCGAGCACTTCGAAGGAATAGGTGATGGGCGCTTTCTTCACGCTCACCACATCGCCTCGCTTGATGATGAACGAAGGCTTGCGCGAGATGCCTCCCACGGTGACACGCCCGTTCTTGCAGGCATCTGCTGCGATGCTGCGCGTCTTGTATATGCGGGCAGCCCAAAGCCACTTGTCTATTCTGGCACTTTCCTTCATAGCTGTATTAGTGTTTATTGAACTTTTGCAAGTTCAGAAGTTATAGAAGTTAAAGAAGTTATCACTCCCTTTGGTCGTTAGAAGTTATAGCCAACAGCCTTGGAGGGAATGTTAAACTCGTTCTTACTTTTTCCCCAATTTATTGTATTGGTTCATAGTGGCGTCGATGCCTTGCAACACGAAACTCTTGATGATTTCCACGCCCAGGTCGAGTGCAGGCTGCAGTTGGCGCATGTCCTCCTCGGTGTAGTGTCCCAGTACCCAGTCCACCTGTCCTCCACGGGGATAATCGTTTCCGATGCCCATACGCAGACGGGCATAGTCTTGTCCGATGAGTTGCTGGATGTGTCCCAGACCGTTGTGTCCGCCGTTGCTTCCGCCAGCTTTCAGTCGGAACGCGCCCAATGGCAGGGCAAGTTCATCGCTGATGACGAGCAGTCGCTTCTGGTCGATTTTCTCCTGCTGCAGCCAGTAGCGCACAGCGTTTCCGCTGAGGTTCATAAACGTGGTGGGCTTGAGCAGGAACACCTTTCGTCCCTTGATGCTTGTCTCGGCAACAAAGCCGTAACGCTTATCCTCAAAATGAATATTGGACGCCTTAGCAAAAGCGTCCAATACCATGAATCCTGTGTTGTGTCGGGTTCCGGCGTATTCGTCGCCAGGATTCCCGAGACCACAAATCAAAAATTTATCCAATTTCCGAATGTACTTCTAATTGATAATTATGCCTCCTCCTCTTCAGTGGCAGCAGCAGCGGCAGCGGCAGCAGCATTACGTGTCATCTTGATAGAGCAAACTACTACAGCCTTGCTTGTAGCGAGCTCGAGACCCTCGAATGAGAGGTCGCCTACCTTGATGCTCTTACCGATCTTCAACGCAGTAACGTCGATATCGAGGTGCTCAGGAATAACCTGGTAAGGAGCAGTAACGTCGATCTTGCGGATAGAGAGGTTCATACGACCACCATCGCGAACACCCTGTGCCAAACCTACCAACTTCACTGGGATGCCGATAGTGATAGGCTTCTGGTCGTTCACCTCGTAGAAGTCTACGTGCAGAGGAGCGTCTGTTGTTGGGTGGAACTGAATCTCCTTCATGATAGCTGTGTGGCTCTCACCGTCGATGATGAGGTTGATAACATATACGTGAGGAGTGTAGATGATCTTGCGGAGCTCAGCGAATGGAACTGCGAAAGACAAAGCCTCAGGAGCGCCGTTAGCGTCCTTCTTCTCGCCATACAAGTTACATGGGACCAAACCCTCTTTGCGCAATGTTTTAGAAGCTTTCTTGCCAAGGTCTGTGCGCTTCTGACCTGTTACATTAATCTCTTTCATTGTGTTACTCTAAATTAAGTATTAATTAATAAAAATGTGCCTTAACTCGCCATCACACGGATTAGCTTTGAAAAAGCGGTTTTTACAAAACGGATGCAAAATTACTACTTTTCTTTGGAATTTCCAAATTTAGTGGTCAGAAATTTGAAAAAAAGAGATTTTATCATTAAAAAATGAGAAATAACTCTGTTTTTTCTTGTTTATTAGGAGATAAATACTTACTTTTGCAGCAAAATACATTTAATCCGTAAATTATTAGAGAATGATTAACAGGGACTTGATTCGCAGAAAGATTGTGCAGTTAACCTATGCGTACTATCAAAACGGCAATCGTAACATGGACAACGCCGAGAAGGAGTTGTTCTTCAGCCTGTCCAAGGCTTACGATTTATACAATTATCAATTACAACTTATTGTAGAAATCACCAAGGAAGCGCGCAAGCGTTACGACTTGGAGGTGACACGTGTGCAGCGTGAGGGAGGCGATGCTCCATCGCAGAAGTTCGCTTTCAACCGCTTTGCCGTGCAGCTCGAGGAGAACAATATGCTTGGCGAATGGATAGAAGCCAAGAACTCTTCATGGGATGACGATATTGAGGTGGTGCGCCGTGTGTACACTGCTGTTGTGGAGAGCGACATCTATCAGGAGTATATGAATGCCGAGGAAGACAGTTATGATGCCGACCGTGAGGTGTGGCGCAAGTTGTACAAGAACATCGTGATGAACAGCGAGGACATCGAAGCCATGCTCGAGGAGAAGAGCCTCTACTGGAACGACGACAAGGACATCATTGATACTTTCGTGCTGAAAACCATCAAGCGATTCGACCCTGCCAACAAGGCCAACCAGGAGCTTCTGCCCGAATACAAGGACATGGAAGATCGTGAGTTTGCCCGCAAGCTGTTCCGTGCTACGATTCTCAACGCCGACGAGTATCAGAAATATATGGGACGGATTTCACGTAACTGGGATTTCTCGCGTCTGGCATATATGGATATGGTCATCATGCAGATTGCTATCGCCGAGTTGGTCAACTTCCCTGGCATTCCTGCCACAGTAACCATCAACGAGTATGTGGAACTGAGCAAGATCTACAGCACACCACGCAGTGGCGGCTATGTGAACGGAATGCTCGACGCCATCGCCCGTTCGCTGATCGAGACCGGTGTCATCATGAAAGAATTGCCCGAGCGTCCTCATCGTGAGCAGAACGTTCAGCGCCGTGCAGGCCGTGGAGGATTCGGAGTTCATAGTGGTGCCCGCGAAGGACAGCAGCGCCGTCAGCGCATTGGTCAGCCACGTTATCGCAACAACAATGGTAATGACTGGAATGACAATAACGGCTATCAGTATGATCAGCCTTCTTATGATCAGCCTTCTTACGATCAGCCTTCTTACGACCAGCCTGCAGAGCCAACAGCTCAGGACAATGCTGCCGAGGAGGAGAAGTAAGACCGGGAAGTGAGATTTACACCTTATTATATATATATAGGTTCATATCTTGATTATATTAACAGAAAAATAAAACTTTAGAAATATGACAAATTTGTTTTTGCAGAGCGGTAGCGGCCAGAGTGGCTTGCCTATGCTCATTATGATGGTAGCTATCTTCGCTATCATGTGGTTGTTTATGATTCGTCCACAGCAGAAGAAACAGAAGAAGATTCGCGAGTTTCAGAATGCGCTGAAGGAAGGCGACAAGGTAGTGACTGGTGGCGGTGTATATGGCACAGTAAAGCGTGTCAATGCCCAGGAGAACACTATCGATATCGAGGTGGCACGTGGCGTGGTTATCACTGTAGCCAAGGGCTATGTGTTCGCCGATGCCACATCGCAGACTCCTAATGCATAGGCCCCGGTATAGCTTATTCAGTACACTCAGCAAACTCCTTTTTGGCACCGTCAACAAGGAGTTGCTGATATTCTTGTTCTTTCTCGCTCTCAGCGGCATCTTCTGGTTGATGATGACGCTCAACGAGACCTACGAGAAGGAACTTTGTGTGCCTGTGCGCCTGACAGACGTGCCTCGCAATGTCGTGGTGACGGGCGATCTTCCCGATACGGTGCGGATTACCGTGCGCGACAAGGGATTCACGCTCGTAACCTACGAGTATGGACACGTGCTGCGTCCGCTCTCCTTCAAGTTCTCGGCTTATGCCGACGAGGACAAGGGCAAGGGCGTAGTGCCATTGACCGATGTGCAGCGACAGTTGCAGGCACAGCTTTATGGCTCCAGCAAGTTGCTCTCCGTAAAGCCCGGCGAGTATGATTTCTACTTCACCTATGGCGCCTCCAAGCAGGTGCCTGTAGTCTTCAAGGGAAAGGTGACAGCCAGCAAGAGCTACTATCTTGCCCATACCGACTTCCTGCCAGCCGAGGTGACGGTCTATGCCAACAAGGATCAGCTCGACAAGGTGAATTATGTGGAGATAGAACCTTTCAATATGCGCAACCTGCAGGACACGATCCATACGACGGTTCGCCTTCGCAAGATTCGCGGACTGAAGATGGTTCCAGGCACGGTTCGCCTGTCTGTCTATCCCGATGTGCTCACCGAGGAAACCATCGATGTGCCCATCACAGCCATCAACATGCCCGAGGGATTTGTGCTTCGTACATTCCCGTCGAAGGTGACTGTGCGGTTTACGATTGGCGCAAGCCTGTTCCGCACCATCCGTCCGGATATGTTCAAGGTAGTGGTCGACTATAATGAACTCTCTCAGAATCCTTCCGACAAGTGTACGCTGCAGCTCATCGGCGTTCCGCATAGTGTGAGCAAGGCCAGACTCGACTTCCAACGGGTGGATTATCTGCTCGAACAGCAAGTGGAGTAAGGAGAGTGAGGAACTTACTTGCGAAACTTGAGTAATAAGAGGAGCTCTTGGAAGAGCAAAAAGTGAAGAAATCTTGGACAATCGGGAAGAAGAGATGAAAATAGCGATAACAGGAGGCATTGGCAGCGGCAAGAGTTTTGTTTGCCGCGAACTGGAAAGACATGGCATTCGTGTCTACGACAGCGATGCGGCAGCCAAGCGGCTCATGCGAAGCGACAAGCCGTCGCAGCAGAGTCTTTGCTCGCTGGTAGGCGAGGATGTGTACGATGCTGAGGGCGTGCTGCAGAAACCCGTCTTGGCGCGTTTTCTGTTGGCAAGCGAGGCCAACAAGTTGGCTGTCAACGATGTGGTTCATCCTGCCGTGGCGCGAGATTTCGAGCAGAGCGACTGCGACTGGCTCGAGAGTGCCATCCTCTTCGAAAGTGGATTTATCCATCGCATTCATTTCGACTTTGTGGTCTGTGTCACGGCTCCAGAGGAGGTTCGCATTCAGCGAGTAATGGCGCGCGACCATATAGACCGCAGCAGAACCTTGAAGTGGATTCATGCCCAGATGTCACAGGCAGAGGTTGCAGCCCGCTGCGACTTCGAAATCGTCAACGACGGCAAGGCTGATGTGGCGCGGCAAGTGAATCTTTTGCTCGAAAGGGTGGAAGAGTGGCGAAAAGCAGCAGAGAAAGACTGAAGCAGAGTAAGACTGCACCAAAAAGAGAAAAATAATCAGTGAAAAATTAAAGAATATATAACCAAATGGAAACAATTTTATCTATTGCAGGCAAGCCAGGCCTTTACAAACTGGTTTCACGTGGTAACCGCAATCTTATCGTCGAGACTATCGACGAGACACACAAGCGTATTCCTGCCTTTGCCACCGATCGTGTGACAAGTCTTGGCGATATCGCTATGTATACTGATGCTGACGAGATAGCACTCTGGAAGGTGTTCGAAAACGTAGGCAAGAAAGAGGACAGCAAGGAGAGCAGCCTGAACTATAAGAAGGCTTCTGCACAGGAGTTGCACGACTACTTTGCTGAGGTGTTGCCCAACTACGACCGCGACCGTGTTCACGACAGCGATATCAAGAAGCTGTTGCAGTGGTACAATATCCTCGTTAAGAACGGCTACACCGACTTCAAGGCCATCTTGGCTCCTACTGAGGGCGATAACGTAGACGACCGTCAGGAGGAAAGCGCAGAATAACGAAAGTTCAATATAGACAATAAAAAAATGAGAAGCTGTGAAAATAGCTTCTCATTTTTTTATGACGTAGGCTGTATGAGCCTCTGTACTTGCTTGATGCAGAATTACTTGTAGATTTCGGCCAACTTCTCGAGCAGATCCTCGGCACGCAGGTCGCAGGCTACGATAACGCCATTAGGGTCGAGGAGCACGTTGCTTGGGATGCTGTTTACGCCATAGGCATCATGTGCAGCGCACTGCCAGCCCTTCAGGTCGCTCATCTGAGGCCATGCCAGACCTAAGTCGTTGACACCCTTCTTCCAGGCTTCCAACTTGTTGTCGAAGCTTACGCCTACCACCTCGAAGCCTTTGCCGTGATACATTTCGTAGGCCTTCTTCACGTTAGGCATTTCTATGCGGCAAGGTCCGCACCATGAAGCCCAGAAATCCACCAATACATACTTTCCGTTGCCAACAAACTGGCTCAGCTTCACCTTGGCACCGTTCATGTCCTGCATGTTCAGGTCGGTGTACTTGATGCCTGGCTGACGCTTGGCAAGCGATTCTATCTGCATCTTTGGGCGGCGCATCATGGGGTGGTTGTAGTAAGCGGTGCTGGGATCGCAAAGTTCCTTCAGCTTGGCAAACTCGAAACCATAGAAGCTGTCCGACAGGATGTAGGCAGGCAGCACATTGTCCTTGTTCTCCTTGCAGAAAGCGGCTATCTCGGCGTTCTGCTCAGCCTCCACTGCGTCTATCTTCTGTTCCAGGGCCTTCATCTTGGTCTTGCCCTCCTCGGTCTTGTCGCCGCGGAGCTTCTGCCATTCAGGAGCCAGATCGTTCATCTTCTTCTCTATTACGCTCATCTTGGCGTAATATGTGTTCAGCTTCTCGTTGAGTTCCGAACCGCCAACCTTCTTGTTTACCAGGTCGATGTTGATGGTTTTTGTACCGTCGATAACGGCAGCCACCATCAGCTGGTTGCTTGCAGCCACGGTGATGAAGGTTTCGGCAGGCTGATTGCCTTTCACCTCGAACTTGCCCTCCTTGGCAGCAATGGGCTGAGCCTCGTTCATCTGTCCGTTGTAGAACACGTAGAGAGTGTCAACACCCTGTGGTGCAGTGCCTTCTACGGTGAAGGCGACGTCTTGCGCTTCGGCACAGCTGACAGCCATCATGGCAGTCAGGGCCATAGATAAGATTTTCTTCATGTTGTTTCTTTCTTTATTTATCTGTTTTATTATTATTTATCTGTTTTATTATTCTGTCAAATTCCATGCAAAAGTACATATTTTCCCTCAAATATGGTGAGATATTGCCCTTAATATTTTGTAAATAGAAAGAATAATCGTAATTTTGCATAAAACTTCTCTCAACTTTCGTATGTACGGAGGTTGAGAGAAGTTTTAAAGCTAATAGTTCGATTCATATGAAAAAGATCTTTATTCTTATCTGTTTTTGCCTTTGTTGCTATGGTATCTTGTGTGCACAGGATGCGAAAAAGATGGTTGTATATGACGAGAATAAAGGCATGAATCAATGGCACATTACCAAGATGTTACAGGATAGAATGGGATTTATATGGATTTCTTCCTGGGATGGACTTACCCGATTTGACGGATACGAATTTGTAACTTTTAAGTCGCGTCCTGGCGACGACTCGCCCTTGGAGAACAATCGTGTGAGAGATATACAGTTGGCAGCCAATGGCGATATTTATTGCTTGGTAGACGATCGATGGTTTCTGTTTTCGCAGTCTAAAGGAACCTTTATTAATATTTCTGATGATGAGAACGAAAAGTTGAATAAGGCAAAGACGAAAAACAGGCTCCGCCTAACCAAGCGGAAGAAAGTTCAGAAGATGGGTCGTAAGATGACCGACAGGCAGGGTAACGTATGGTTCTGTACTCCCGACAGTATCGTTAAGACCATAAATTATCGTAAGCCTGCAGTTCCGTTTGTTTTGAGAAGCAGTGACCAGGCTCGTTGTTTTTTCGTTGATAGGAGTGGAAACTACTGGGTTTCAACACAGAAAGACAAGTCTGTGAGCATTTACAATCGTGGCAATAAGTTGCTGGGTTATCTCACTCCTACTGGCGAAATCTCTAAAAAGTATGTGCCTTTTTCAACGGCTGTGTATGCTATTTATCAGCATAACGATGGCTGCATCTATTTGGGGACAAAGCCTGGCGGGCTCTACAAGCTGAAAAGTCGTAAGCAAGACTTTGAGGTGCAGCATATCAGCTTAGGCAATGATAAAGCCAATTCCATCTATGACATCAAGGCCGATCGTGTAGGCCGACTATGGTTTGCTACCTTTGATGGCATCTATTGTCTGCATGAGGGAAGGGTAGAGCATGTACGGCAAACGAAGGGTTGGAAGGTGAGATGTCTTCATTTCACCCAGCGCGATATTCTTATGGCAGCCACAACGACAGGACTTGCTGTCGGAAAATTGTCGAATAAAACGATTGGTGACATGAAGTTTCATTTGCATTGCCGTGAGCCGAAACGTGTGGAAAGTTTGGGCAATAGTGCAACGATGGATATACAGGAAACCGCTGATCATCAAATCTATGTGAGTACCGAGAGTGCTGGCGTTGACAAGATTTTGAGCCATGACCTGCTGGCAGACCAGCTGGAGTTCAAACATTTCGACAAGACGATGGGGCTGCAATGCGAGACGATTACAGCTATGGCTCCTTACCGTAAGGACTGGATATGGGTCGTTGGTGGTTACACCCTCATGATGCTTAACACCAAGACGGGCGAAGTGAGAAATTATGGCACAGGATTCTTTCACGACCAATATCGGTATAGCGATGCCCGTCCTGTGTGTCTGCCTGATGGGCGATGGCTCTTTGGCTTGCAGAATGGTGCTTTCTGTCTTTCGGAGAGCGAACTGTCGAAGCCAGGTACAGAACAGCGTGTTGTCTTTACAGGTATCAGTGTGGAGCATGCTCCGATGCAGTATGCTGTAGCCCATCTACGCTCGCTTACTCTCAATAAGCAACAGCGCAATCTGAGAATCAGTTTCTCCACACTCGACTTCTCTGACATCGAAGCCCCCTGTTATGCGTTTCGTCTGCACGAAGGCGACAAGTGGATTTTCATCGGCAAAGAACATACTGTCACCTTGCCCGATATGCAGCCTGGTGACTATGAGCTGCAAGTGAGGAGCGCCAACTCGGCAGGTGTGTGGACACCAGGAATCGCCACGCTTCGCATACATGTCACGCCCAAGTTCTCGGAAACGATATGGGCGGTCATTCTGTATATATTCTTATCCTTGGCTACTATTTTCACCTTATTATATATATACCTCTACATTCGTCGCATCAAGCGCAAGCAGCATGAGGTGCTCGAAGCATATTTAGCGTTGCTCGAAGATAAGAATGGAGTTGGGCAAGAAGTGACAAAGGAGAGAGAGGAATCAGAACAGATTGTTTCTACCGAAGAAGACGACCAGATGATGAAGCGCATCATGCAGTTTGTCGATGAGCATCTTTCTGATGCAGAAATCGGTATTGTCGAGATGGCAGAGGCTGCGGCTATCTCCCGCTCAGGACTGAATCGTAAGATGAAGAAAATAGTAGGTTTGACGCCAGCAGAGTTTCTGCGTGAAACTCGCATCAAGCGTGCCCAGCAGTTCTTGCTTGGTACGTCAAAGGGTGTGTCGGAGATAGCTTATATTTGTGGTTTTGCCGATCCCAAGTATTTTGGCAAGATATTCAGGTCGATGACAGGCGTATCGCCCACAGAATTTCGTCAAAATGGCGGAAAAGCCGATAAATAAAGACTTTTGCGACAAAAATACCCCTTATTTGAGAAAATAATCACCATCCAGTTTAGTATTTTAAGACTACTTTTGCAACCGAAGAACGAACGTTCTGACTTGCATATCATACAAAACTTAAAATACTAAACAATGAACAAAAAATTAACAAGTCTTTTACTATTGGTGTTGTCGCTATGCGGCATACTCCAGGTGCAAGCCATCAAGGTGCACACCATTGGCGATTCCACCATGCAAACTTACGATGAGAGCAGCACTATTACCCGAGGCTGGGCTCAGTATTTTCAGCAGTTTTTTCAGAATGTCACCATCAACAATCGTGGCAAGGCAGGTGCCAGCAGCAAGAGTTTCTATCAGGAACCCGCATACTGGCAGAGTGTGAAGCAACAGATGCAGCCTGGCGACTATGTGCTCATCCAGTTCTCGCACAATGACGAGAAAAACCAAGGTATGGATGGCGATGAACTGAAAGCCTATTATAATAAGGTGGGAGAAACCGATAAGGCTGCCGCTACAGACTATCGTGGCACCACGCCTTCTGGCACCTATAAGGAATATCTGCGCAAATACGTAGAAGAGACACGTGCAGCAGGCTGTCATCCTGTGCTTGTGGCTCCCATCTGCCGTATGTATTTCTCTGGCAACACCATTCGTCGCGCTGGTCAGCATGATTTGGGCGACAAGTTCAGTAAGTTGACCGATACTGGCGTGCTCGAGAATCAGAAAGTCCCAGCTACAGACCATAGTATGGACTATGTTTTTCAGATGAAGTCGGTGGCAGAGGAACTGAATGTGCCTTTCATAGATCTGACAACAGCTACCAAGAATCTTTATCTGAGTTATGGCGATGCAAAATGTCATGACTTGCTGAGTGACCACAATGGTAGTACGCATCTTAGCACTATAGGTGCCACGCTGATAGCCCGTCAGGCGGCTACGCTTCTGAAGGCAGCAGGAATCCTTGCCGACAATATTGTCATTCCTTCCGACCTGAGTGTTTCGCCCGCAGAAGCCGATTTAGGTGAAGGATATAAAGGACAGACCATGACAAAGGAAATATCTGTCAATGGTTTCGGACTTACACCTGCTGACGGTTTTGTGAAAATATCGGCAACAGCAGGACTGAAAGTTTCGCTCGACAAGACAACGTGGGCCGGCCAAATCTCTATACCTTATTCTGAAGGTACGCTCGTAAAAAACTTTTATGTTCAAATAGAGCTTACTGCTACAGGCAGTAACGAGGGAATAGTAACCCTAATACAAGGCTCTAAGACCATAGAAATACCAGTCAAGGCTACTGCCATCAGTCTTGAAGGCGGAACAGCTGTCAAGGCCTATTGGCGACTGGAGAAGAACGACGAATGTCAGCTTACGGGGACTGTCACTTTAGTGCCTCAGTCGTTTGAGGGCATGTATGTGCAGAAGTATTCCAGTCCTAATGCCAATACCGTGTGGCCAGAATGGACTGGCTATGATGCCACCCGCAAGACACAGCGTTGTCTGATAGTTGGTGACAACTGGCCTGAGGGCGAGATAGACGAGGTTTCCACTCGATACATACAGTTTGGTATCACTGCTGCCAAAGGAACAACGCTCAAGATTGACAACATCAGCATGTTTGTATGTGGATGTGGAGGAAATGGAATGCGTTGCCACATCAACTATTCCAAAGAACCTAATTTTGCCAATCAGCATACCATTTTCTCGCCCACCAGCATGCCTGCCAACAATATGCTCGAAGTGAAGGACACGCCAGTCATCTCTCTCGATGAAGGCGAGACACTGCTTGTGCGCGTCTATCCCTGGTACAACGGTAAGGCTACTGGTAAGACCATCTGTCTGAGCGACGTGACTATCAGCGGAATGGCCATGGACAAGGTTACTGATGGCATCAAGGATCTGCAGTCTGAAACGAAGATTGATAGCCGTCAGTATTATACACTATCGGGTGTCAAAGTCGATAAGCCTGGTAAAGGAATCTATGTTTGCGGCAACAAGAAAGTCGTTATCAGATAACAACTAAAAAAACAAAAAAATCTATTATGAACAAGGTAAAACATTTATTCTTAGTACTTTTATTGGTCATGGCGCAGCTTCCGCTGTGTGCCACCAATATAGAGCTGGCGTGGAGTTTCAATCAGGGCGATGCCAAAGCGCTTCAAGGCACAGTTTCGGAAGAAGGTCTGTTTTCGTATGCCACATCATCATTGGGCAGCGATCTGGAATTCTTAGGAACCAATAAGGCTGGTAGCCTTACTGTAACCAAGGTGCAGCCTAAGGTCAAGGCATCAAACAATGGAGATGGAAATGCCATAAGTTTCTCTCTAAAAACCAAGAAAGGACTCTCGCTGTCAGTGAAATCCTTCAGCTTTGATGCCTGCAAGTTGGGTACTAATGGAGGTAGCATTGACGTAGTGGCAGAAGCTGGTGGCAAGAGTTATGAGCTGCTGAAGGATGAAAGTCCGCAGAATGCCAAGAACGATCCATATTTCACGCATTATAAAGCTGACCTGTCTCAGATTCCTGCCACAGAAGGCGAATGGGTAATCAAGGTGTTTGTCAAGAATGTGGCAATCAACAAGCAGTATGGTTTTGCTAATTTTGCCATTGCTGCCACCACCGAAGGCAAGGTGGAGCAGGTCAACAGCTATAGCCTTTCTGCCACATCGGCAGATGTCAAGGCTGGCAGCATCAAGGTTTCGCCAACAGGCGATATCTTTGACGAGGGAACCAGCGTTACGCTGACGGCAACCGAGAATTTCGGCTATCACTTCGAAAAATGGATAGACGGTGAAGGCAAGCTCGTTAGTACAAGCAATCCTTATACTTTCACCATCCATGCCAACACCACATTGCAAGCTGTGTATACTGCCAAGCAGGTGTATGCGCTTCATCTTTCTACCACAAACGGAGCGCTGGAACATCTTGTGACTGTCGTTCCTGAGGGAAATGTTGTCGACGGAACTCATTATTACGAGGAAGGAACCGATGTGAAACTTGTAGCTTCCAACAACAAGATTCTCACCTTTACCCATTGGGAGGACAACTCCACCCAGGCAGAGCGCATGGTGCAGATGGATGGCGAGAAGAATGTCGTGGCAGATTATTCGGCTTGCGACTACATCGTAGGCTGGGATCTTTATAACACTGCACTTCGCCAAGACCGTGCCGCAGATTATGCTTCGGAGACAGAAAATGCAGGTTTGCTACAGTTGCGTGATGCTGAAGGCAACTCGAAATCGTGGCTGGGTTCGGTGATGCGCGACAAGTATAGTGCAAGAGTGTGGCGCCCATTGACCGAGAAAGACTATTTTGAGATTTCCTTCTCTACCAAGGGCTATAAGAACATCAAGGTGGCAGCGGCCATGGGCGATGACTATAATGCTTATTCGGTCAACTATATGCAGGTAAGTACCAATGGTACAGACTTTACAACCGTAGGAACCTACAATCTGCCCAACCGTGGTTGGGAATCAAAGGAGTTTGCTCTGCCTGCATCGTGTGAGGAACAAGCTAAGATATGGGTGCGCTTCATGCCCGATTACGCTTCGCCTCTTACCGGAGTGGAAAGTGTTAACGACGGAACGGCAGTAGCCGAGATATTTGTTCTTGCTGACTCCAATCAGGCCGACGACCATGATGCTCCGCTGTTGGTGACCAGTATTCCTGCCTTGAATGAGGAGGGAGTTTCGGCAACAGGTTCTGTTATTCTGACCTTCAACGAGAAAGTGGTGCTGGGTGAGGGCAATGCCATGCTCGATGGCGAGACACTGCAGCCTACCGTGAGTGGCAAGACCGTGGTTTATCCTTACAGCGGACTGAAATATGCCCAGAGTTATGAATTTACATTGCCTGCTGGCGCCATTACCGACCGCAGTGGCAATGTTTTTGAGGGAGTGACCATTCGTTTCACAACCATGGCTCGCAAGCAGCCTGCTGCACGCCTTTATGATGCAGTGGTGGCTCAAGACGGAACAGGTGACTATACCACTGTGCAGGCTGCCATCGATGCTGCTCCTGCGGGTCGCACACAGCCTTGGCTCATCTTCATCAAGAAGGGCGTATACAAAGGCCATCACGACATACCTGCCAACAAGCCTTACATTTACCTCATCGGACAGGATCGCAACTTGGTGAGCATTTCTGACAATCGACTGAGTGGAGGTGACAATGCCTATAAGGTGAACGATGGCGCTACGCTGACAGCCAATTCGGACAATCTCTACTTTGAGGGTATCAACTTTGTCAACTCTTATGGAGTGGAGAAAAACGACGGTCCACAGGCCTTGGCTCTCTATACCTTGGGCGACCGTGTGGCGCTCAACAAGGTGGGCTTGCTCTCTTATCAGGACACGTGGCTTACCACCACCAAGCTCAATAATCGTCATTACATAAAGGACAGTTGGATAGAAGGTGCTGTAGACTTTATCTATGGTCAGGGAAATGTCTATCTGGACCAGGATACCATTAATATCGTGCGCAAGAGTGGAGGTTACATCGTTGCTCCTAATCATCCAAAGGAGACAACCTGGGGATATGTGTTCATGAACAATGTCATCACAGCTCCAGGCAATCCTGCCGAAACCGATGTGTGGTTGGGACGTCCCTGGCACGATACTCCTATCACGCTGTTTATCAATACCCGTTCTTACGTCAAGATTCCTGCTGCAGGTTGGTATCCTACTATGGGCGGACTGCCCAAGCTCTGGGCTGAATACAACACCATGGATGGTGATGGAAATCCTGTAGATCTGAGTCATCGCATCACCGAATATTATTACTATGCTGATGGCGACAAGACGCAGAAGGTGACTGGACATAGCGAGAAGGCTGTGCTCTCTGCTGAAGAGGCAGCCCGCTACACGGTGAAGAATGTGCTCTCGGGTAGCGACGGATGGCAACCCACACTCCTCTGTGAGGCTTGCGAGGCTCCTGTGGTAAAGAAGATTAATGCTACATTGGAGTGGGAGAAAGTGCCTTATGCCATCAGTTATGTGGTAACGGCAGGCGACGAGGTGATTGGCTTCACCGAAAAGACTTCTTTTGAGGTTCCTGCTGCTTATCAGGATGCTGTGCTTCGTGTGCAGGCTGTCAATGAGTATGGCGGTCTGAGTGCTTACGGCAAGGCCTCGTTGTCGACAGGCATCGACGAGATAGCCGTTCAGCAGAGAAGTGATGATAAGGGCTGGTACAACATGATGGGTATGAAGGTAAATGCTACAAGCAAGGGCATCCTTATCCATCAGCATAAGAAAATAATTCGCAAGTAGGTTTTTAGTATATATTTAACAGAACTTTCGTAAATGAGAAAGTTCTGTTATTTAAAATTTAGTAGATGATGCAAGCTATTGCTTGTTTTATGTTGGAGCTCCAGGCTATGTGTGATACATGGTCTGGAGCTTTTTGTATTTGTATTTCGATAAGGAAAAACAACAGATAACTATCTCAAAATTTGGCAGTTTGAGATAATAATTGTAATTTTGCACCCGATTTTGCAAAGGATGGGTAGTTCCACCTTTATATTTATGAACTCGAGTGCTTGGTAAACCTCGTAAAAAACAAGAAAAATGAAAAAAGAAAAAACTCAAGTGAGTGTGCTGTTCATGCTTTTCAGCATTCTCTTTTGCGTCTGCCTCATAGCGGCAAACGTGCTCGAAACAAAGCAAATTGCAGTAGGTTCGGTTTCTCTTACAGGAGGTCTCATCGTTTTCCCCGTAAGCTACATCATCAACGATTGTGTGTGCGAGGTGTGGGGCTATCAGAAGGCTCGTCTGCTGATATGGACGGGTTTTGCCATGAACTTCTTCTTCGTGGCATTGGGAGCTATCTGCGACATGATTCCCGCAGCTCCCTACTGGCACAATCAGGAGGGCTTTCATGCCATCTTCGGCTTGGCTCCCCGCATTGCCGCTGCCTCGTTTGTGGCTTTCATCGTAGGTTCTTTTGCTAATGCCTACGTGATGAGTGTGATGAAGATTCGTGATGGCGGTAAGCGATTCTCGGCCCGTGCCATCTGGAGTACGGTGGCTGGCGAGAGTTGCGACAGTCTGATATTCTTCCCTCTGGCATTGGGTGGAGTGGTTCCTGCTGCCGAGTTGCCTAAGTTGATGATTTGGCAGGTGGTGCTCAAGACGGTGTACGAAATCATCGTGCTGCCTGTCACCATTCGCGTGGTCAGGTTCCTGAAGCATCATGAGGGCGAGGATGTGTACGATAAAAACATCTCTTATAACGTGTTTAAGATTTTCAGCCTGAATTGATTCTAAGGAGCTATTCTTCGGAGATATTTTCAGGAGTTAAAGGAGTTAAGGGAGTTATCGCTCCCTGCGGTCGCTGAGAAGTTAAGACAAATGCCTCAGAGGCAAATGTTTTATTTTCAGGAGTTAAAGGAGTTAATGGAGTTATCGCTCCCTTCGGTCGCTGAGGAGTTAAGACAAATGCCTTTGTGGGTTTGAATTCAAGCAATAAGACTATTGTCTTAACTCCTTAACTTCTTAACTCCTTAACTCCTGAAAAAAAACTCCTTCACAAAAGAAACAATAAACAAAGATATGGATAGAAAAGAAGACGGTCTGAAGGCATTAGGTGCCAAGACCCAATACAGAATGGATTATGCGCCCGAGGTGCTCGAGACTTTCGTCAACAAGCATCAGGGCAACGACTACTGGGTGCGTTTCAACTGCCCCGAGTTCACATCGCTGTGTCCTATCACAGGACAGCCCGACTTTGCCGAGATTCGCATCAGCTACATTCCTGATGTCAAGATGGTGGAGAGCAAGAGTCTGAAGCTCTATCTCTTCAGTTTCCGCAACCACGGCGACTTTCATGAGGACTGTGTCAACATCATCATGAAAGACCTTATCGCCCTGATGGATCCTAAGTACATCGAGGTGACAGGCATCTTTACACCCCGTGGCGGCATCAGCATCTGGCCTTATGCCAACTATGGCAAGCCCGGCACCAAGTACGAGCAACTGGCCGAGCAGCGTTTTGCTACGCACGAATAAGTATCGACCTGTACGGTTGGAACGCCCTACCTGTAGGGTTGAAACGTCCTACCTGTAGGGTTGAAATTACCCAATACGCCCTGAAGGGGCAGAAGCTCTTAGCCCAGGGCATCGCCCTGGGTTATTATGTTCGCAAACTTGTCGCCCTGTAAGGGCAAAAGCTTTAAAACTCGTGGCAATTTATAAAGCTTTTGCCCTTACAGGGCGCCTTGCTGATTGCCATTATACCCAGGGCGATGCCCTGGGCTAAGAGCTTTTGCCCTTACAGGGCGTGCAGTATCTAAGAACTTCTGCCTTTCAGGGCGTGCAGTATCTATGAGCTTCTCCCTTTACCTTTGCTTTATCCTTCGACCAGGGAATTTCAATTCCCTTCGGTGTTGGTCGTTGGGTTTAGGGCGTGTGGAGCTTACTTGTGAAAGTTGAGACATTCAAAAAACGTTTTAAGCACCGTTAAACTTATTGAACAAAGAAAAAAGGCAGGACTTTGATGATGGAGTTCTGCCTTTTTTATGTACTTTTGTGGCATTGAAAACAGAAAATATCAACATAAAAAACAATGAGAACAAAAAGCTTTTTCATGGCTCTGCTGTCATTTGCCTCGCTCACGGCATCTGCACAGCAGTCTGAAACCCAAACAGCAGACAGTTTGGTAAAGGCCGCCTACTTTGTCGACGGTAAGTATTATTCAAAGGAGCTCCCTACTGATGCAGCTGCTGCCCAGTCGATGGGATTCGTGAGCTTGAGCAAGGATTATATGATTGTAAACATCACCCTTCGCAAGGGAGCTACTGTGCCCCAGTCGTGGGCCAAGTATGAAATACCCCGCAATCGTGTGAAAGGAATCGCCGAGATAGACGAAGAGATAAAAAACCGTGAGCTGATGAACAAGCGCATGTTTCCAGAGGGAGGCTATAAATATTTAGAACTTGAGGTAGGTAAACCTTTGCCAGGGCATTTTGCCGAGTATGACATCGATGGCAATCCATGGACCGACGAACTCATCAAGGGCCGAAAGGTGGTTGTCAATGCCTGGTTCTCGGGCTGCGGACCCTGTCTGCGCGAGATGCCGATTCTCTCTGAATGGAAGGAGCAGTTGCCCGACGTGCTGTTTCTTTCGGTCAACTTCGAGAAGGCCGACAAGGTGCGTCGCATCACCCAGCAGCGTGGGTTCAACTGGAACCACATCTACGACGACAAGTATTTCGTGCGCTTTGTGGGCACAGGCGGCTTTCCGCTCTTCCTCGTGCTCGACGAGAAAGGCATTGTACGCTATGTAGGCAATGGCACCAATGATGGCAAGCGGGCTGAGATACTGAAACTCATCAAGAGCTTGTAGGAAGTCGCTATAACTCCTGAACCCAGCGAAAAATCAAAATAAAAGAGCATCACCAGCAGGCGATGCTCTTTTTTTATCGAATAAGCAAAGGAGAGGATTAGTTCTCCATGAACTTCTTGGCAGCTCTGAGCTGGTGTCTCATCACACTGAGGAACTCCTGGCTCTCCTGCAGTACGTTCAGATAGACGAGCGAGATCTGCATCAGCGTGTTGTCTTTCATGTTCTGCAGACGATCGATGTGCTTCTTTCTGATCACTGAGAGCTCGTCCTTGCAGGCATCAGCCTCGGCGAGAATCTCACGATAGTTCTCGTAGCGACTTGTCTCTATCTGTTCGCAGCTCATCTTCATCAAGTCGTTGATCTTTTGGCGTATAGGCATAAACTCGTTGATGTATTCAGTGGGCAGCGGGTTAAAATTGTTGTCTACGTGCTCCTTGATAGGGTCGAGCATACGGCGCAGTGAGTAGATGAACTGCTGGTTGCTGTTGGCACCCAGATGGAACCATGTGTTGCGCTCGATGGCAATCTCCAAAGGCGAGCGTTTCAAGCCTAACATCTCCTGGCGGCGGAACTTCTTCAGCATGTCCTGCTCCTTCTTCAGCTCCTTGTTGGCATGGCGCAGCTCGCGGGTGTTCTCGTTGGCAAGACCGTCCATGATGAGGTTGAACTCACTCAGGGCGAAGCGGCATACAAAGCTCTGTGTGCGTGACACATGACGGCGAAGCAGATCCCATACGATTTCTGGGTCGTGCGAGCGCATCATCAGCTGGAAGGTGCTTCCCTTGCTCTCCTCCTTCGACTTCTTGTTGTACTGGATATTGCTGCGTATGAGCATGAAGATAACGAGAACAATGAAGGCTGTCTGCGCGAGGATGCCGCCAAAATGCATGGCGAGGCAGACGAGGGCGCAGGCTGCGAAAGCCACACCGGCTGTGATAAACCATCCACCGATGACACTCAGCACACCTGTTACGCGGAATACGGCACTCTCACGGCTCCAAGCCTTGTCGGCAAGCGAAGAACCCATGGCTACCATGAAGGTTACGTAGGTGGTGGAGAGAGGCAACTTGAGGTTGGTACCGATGGTGATGAGCATGGAAGCCAATACCAGATTGACGGCTGCGCGAACCACGTCGAAGGCTGCGCTTTCCTCCAACTCTACATCGTTCTTGTCGAAGCGGCTGTTGATCCACTGCTTCAACGACTTGGGCATGAAGCGGTTGAGCCATGAGTCGGCACTCTGGCAGTTGCGTACGATGACGCGTGCTGCAGATGAGCTGCCAAACATCTCGTCTCCCTCGTCCTGGCGGCTCAGGTCTACAGAGGTCTTGATCACGTTCTGTGCCTTCTTTGAGGTGGCCATGGCGACAATCATCACGAAGCCTGCAGCGAGCAGATAGACGGGAGTGGTCTTGGCACTCTCCATCAGCGATGTCATCATGAAGCTGTCGGGACCCACGCCGTTGGCATTGGCCATATAGTCGTTGTAAGAAGAAAGTCCGGCGAGAGGCACACCGATGAAGTTCACCAGGTCGTTGCCGGCAAAGGCCATCGCCAGAGCAAAGGTGCCCATCAGCACGGTGAACTTGAAGATGTTGACGCGGCAGAGGTGCAGGAACTCCATCACGATGGCTGAAACCACGAAAGTGGCACAGAGCAGCGAACTGATGTTCTGGTCAATGAAATCGCGCCATTCTGCTGGCAGATAAGGGCTCTTGCCCAAGCCCTTCATGAAGATGAAGTAGGAGAGGGCAGTGAAAGCGATACCGCCGAAAATGGCAATCGAATAGCGGGAGTGCTTGCGATAGTTGAAGGTGAAAACCACACGCGAGAGCCACATCACGAAAGCACCGAATACAAAGGCGATGATGACCGATGAGAAAATACCCATAATCACCTCCAAGGCCTTGTTGCTGTTGAGCAGCATACCGTAGTTGAGGCTGTCGTCGCCTATCATCTTCAGGGTGGCGAGGATGAAGGCACCTCCCAACAACTCGAACACCAGCGAGACGGTGGTAGAGGTAGGCATACCTAACGTGTTGAACACGTCCAGCACGATGACGTCGGTTACCATGACCGCGAGGAAGAGCGTCATTACTTCCTCAAAGGTGAAGCGGTCTGGACTCATGATGCCGTGGCGTGCGATGTCCATCATTCCCGACGACATGATGGCTCCGAGCACTACACCACAGGAGGCGATGATAAGAACCGTGCGAAACTTTGCCACCTTAGCTCCGATGGCTGACTGCAGGAAGTTGACAGCATCGTTGCTGACTCCCACGAAGAGATCGAACACTGCCAAACAGAGCAGGAAGATCACAATGCATAGATAAATTGTACCCATTTATTTTTGATAAATTATTGTTTCCCGATGAAATGAAAACGAGGCTTTTCCTAAGCTTTCCGACTGCTTTTCCTAAGCTTTCCGTCTGTTTTTCCTAAGCTTTCGTTCAGCTATCGCCTTCCTTTTCGGGTGCAAAGGTACTCATGCAATATTACAGCCGATTTAAACAGATGTTACAATTCTGTTAAGAAATGGGTAAACATGAAGTTTCATGTATATGAATCCGAATTGTTCCGTGTGCTTCTCAGCTATGTTTCTGTGTGCTTCCCAGCTTCATCATCTTGTGCTTCTCAGCTATGTTTCTGTGTGCTTCTCAGCTTCATCATCTTGTGCTTCCCAGCATTTTTGCTTTCTTCCTCCCTGCTTTGATAGCGCTGCTTTTGGGTCTTAATAGATGACCGGCGCCGGTCGTCTATTGTGACCTCCCGTGGTCATAATAGATGACCCTTGTGGAGCGCTGCTTGAGCTCTTTTGTTGTCTGCGGCGATAGAACAACTGTACCTTCTGGATTCCCCTGCCCGCTTTGTTTACCATCTGGTTCGCATTTCTCTCGCTTTGACACTGCAAATATAATACATTTTGGGGCTGTTTGTTCAAAAACGTGATCAGTTTGAAAGTTAATAAATATTAATCGCTGTATAACCGTCAGACTATCAGTATTTTGCAAATGCTTGAAAAAGTCCGTTTTTAAGACCTGTTTTCTTGTAGTCTTTTCTGCTGGCATTGATTATTGCAAAAACGCCAGTGAAATTTTAGTCATTAGTCATTAAGAAAAATGGAAAAACGCATTTTCAAAGTTCCTTAATGACTAATGACTATTTTGAAGTGTGTCTTTTTACACTTCTTGCGGTGTCATTAGTGTCATTTGTCATTAAGAGTTTTGGGGATTTTTTTGGCTCTACTATAGTATATATAAATAATATATAT
>CDZB01066357.1_pt1 | contig 48874 bp, 47 predicted proteins | sample 554961 | NCBI WGS metagenome assembly CDZB01 (sample SAMEA3182106, study PRJEB8094) | gut metagenome | biome: human; feature: gut; material: Stool; isolation source: human stools | place: Canada | collected 2013-02-26 | reverse complement strand
AACCCTACCGACCTCCGTATCTTCGCCATCGCCCAGGCTTTGGAGGAAGGTTACACCATCGAGCGCATCGAGGAGCTGACCAAGATTGACCCTTGGTTCATCGAGCGCATGAAGAATATCGTAGATTACAAGCACAAGCTTTCTGAATATAATACTCTGGAGGAGATTCCTGCCGAGGTATTGCGCGAGGCTAAGGTATTGGGATTCTCTGACTTCCAGATTGGCCGCTTCGTATTGAAGACCAAAGATACCAACATGGAGAAGGAAGTGCTCGCAGTTCGTACCCAGCGCAAGAAGCTGAACATCCTTCCTGCCGTAAAGCGCATCCCTACCGTGGCAAGCGAGCATCCTGACCTCACCAACTATCTCTACATGACATACGCTGTAGAGGGTTACGACATCAACTACTACAAGAACGAGAAGTCTGTCATCGTTCTCGGTTCGGGTGCTTACCGCATCGGTTCTTCAGTAGAATTCGACTGGTGTTCAGTAAATGCCATCAATACAGCTCGCAAGTTGGGTTACAAGTCAATCATGATCAACTACAACCCGGAGACCGTATCTACCGACTACGATATGTGCGACCGTCTCTACTTCGATGAGCTTTCATTCGAGCGTGTACTCGACGTCATCGACCTGGAGTCACCACGTGGTGTGATTGTTTCAGTAGGTGGTCAGATTCCAAACAACCTGGCTATGAAGCTCCATCGCCAGTCTGTGCCAATTCTGGGTACATCTCCTGTCAACATCGACCGTGCAGAGAACCGCGGTAAGTTCTCTGCCATGCTCGATAAGCTCGGCATCGACCAGCCTAAGTGGAGCGCCCTCACCTCTATGGAGGATGTTCAGAAGTTCATCGACGAGGTAGGCTATCCTGTTCTCGTTCGTCCATCTTACGTTCTTTCTGGTGCAGCCATGAACGTTTGCCACGATGATGATGAGTTGCGTCGCTTCCTGGAGGCAGCTTCTGAGGTTTCCAAGGAGTACCCAGTGGTTATCTCCCAGTTCATGACAGAGACCAACGAGATTGAGTTCGACGGTGTTGCCCAGAACGGTGAGATTGTAGAGTATGGTATTTCAGAGCACGTAGAGTATGCAGGTGTTCACTCCGGTGACGCTACCATGACCTTCCCTGCTCAGCAGATTTCCTTCGCTACAGCCCGTCAGATCAAGAAGATTTCACGTGCCATTGCCAAGGAGCTCAACATCTCGGGTCCTTTCAATATCCAGTACTTAGCTAAGGGTCGCGATGTGAAGGTTATCGAGTGTAACCTCCGTGCATCCCGCTCATTCCCATTCGTGAGCAAGGTATTGAAGCGCAACTTCATCGAGACTGCTACCCGCATCATGCTCGACGCTCCATATCAGAAGCCAGACAAGTCTGCCTTCGATATCGACCGTATGGGTGTGAAGGCATCACAGTTCTCATTCGCCCGCTTGCAGAACGCAGACCCAGTTCTCGGTGTGGATATGAGTTCTACCGGTGAGGTAGGTTGTATGGGTGATACTTTCGAGGAGGCATTGCTCAACTCTTTGATTGCCACCGGCTACAAGATTCCTTCAAAGGACAAGGGCATTATGCTTTCAAGCGGTGGTGCGAAGGAGAAGGCTTCTCTGCTCGACGCTGCCCAGGCTTTGGTGAAGAACGGTTACACCATCTATGCTACAGCCGGCACAGCGAAGTTCCTGAACGAGAACAACGTGAAGGCTACAGCCGTAGGATGGCCTGATGAGGAGCACAAGGATATTCCTAACGTGATGCAGATGATTGCTGATCACAAGTTCGACCTCATTGTCAACATTCCTAAGAATCACACCAAGCGTGAGCTCACCAATGGTTACAGAATCCGTCGTGGCGCTATCGACCACAACATTCCTCTGTTCACCAATGCCCGTTTAGCTTCAGCCTTCATCGAGGCATTCTGCACATTGAGCCAGGATCAGTTGCAGATTAAGAGCTGGCAGGAGTACGAGTAATCTCACGCGGGATTATTTTTTCTCACGCAGATTACGCAGATATTTATAAAATACGCCCTGTAAGGTAAGGCACAAGTTCCAGATTGCGCCCAAGCCTTACAGGGCTTTTTTTATTCCCTGCTATGAGAAAAAGGAGCCGAAATGATGGCTTTCTCATTATTTTATTGTACCTTTGCAAACAGAAAAGGAAATAATAAAGAATGATAGTTTGTATTGCAGAGAAACCAAGCGTAGCTAAAGATATTGCCCGGATTATTGGAGCAACAACTGCACGCGACGGTTATATGGAAGGTAATGGTTACCAAGTAACCTGGACTTTCGGCCACCTTTGTGAGCTGAAAGAACCGGATGATTATACTCCAATGTGGAAACGCTGGAGCCTGTCCGCATTGCCTATGATTCCCCAGCGTTTTGGAATAAAACTCATTAACGACGAAGGAATCCGCAAGCAATTCAATACAATCGAAAGACTCATGCAAGCCGCTGACAGCATCATCAACTGTGGTGACGCCGGACAGGAAGGTGAACTCATCCAAAGATGGGTGATGCAAAAGGCGCAAGCCAAATGCCCGGTCAAGAGATTGTGGATTTCATCCATGACTGACGAAGCTATCAAACAGGGATTTCAGGAGCTGAAAGACCAGAACGAGTATCAATCACTCTACCTTGCAGGCCTTTCCCGTGCCATCGGCGACTGGATTCTCGGCATGAATGCCACCCGACTTTATACTTTGAAATATGGTCAGAATCGACAGGTGCTCAGCATCGGTCGAGTGCAGACCCCTACCCTTGCCCTCATCGTAAACCGACAGAAGGAAATCGACAATTTCGTTTCCGAACCATACTGGGTACTTGCTACCATCTATCGCGATACTCAGTTTACGGCTACCAGCGGCAAGTTTACCAGCAAGGAGGAAGGAGAAAAAGCATTCAGTACCATCGCAGGTAAACCTTTCACCGTTACAAACGTGAGCAAGAAAAAGGGAAATGAAGCTCCACCTCACCTCTACGACCTCACCTCACTACAAGTGGATTGCAACAAGAAATTTGCTTACTCTGCTGATATTACGCTGAAACTCATCCAGAGTCTCTACGAGAAGAAATACACGACTTATCCTCGTGTAGATACACAGTTTCTGACCGATGACATCTATCCGAAATGTCCTCAAATCCTCAACGGTGTGAGCCAGGCCAAGATCATGAGCCAACAAAAGTACCTCCCGCTGATCCAGCAGCTCGCCGCTACCGGCAAAAAGTTGCCTAAAAGCAAGAAGGTATTTGATAATAGTAAGGTGACCGACCACCATGCCATCATCCCAACAGGTGTTCCACCTACAGGACTCACCGATATGGAGGCAAATGTCTATGACCTTATCGCCAAACGTTTTATCAGTGTGTTCTATCCGGATTGTAAATTCTCCACAACCACCGTATTGGGCGAAGTCATCAATGAAGATGAGCCTAAACCAGAGAAAATCGAATTCAAGGTAAGCGGCAAGGAAATTCTGGAACCAGGATGGCGAGTTGTCTATGCGAAGGATGCGAAAAATGCCGATGACGATGATGCAACTGATAATGCCAACGGAAACGATGGCGGAAACGGCGCCAAGAAGGAAGTGGTAGAAGAAAGAACGCTCCCTTCTTTCGTAAAAGGCGAATCGGGTGAACATACCCCAACTCTCACAGAGAAATGGACCACTCCACCTAAGTATTATACTGAAGCTACCTTACTCCGAGCAATGGAGACCGCAGGAAAATTCGTCGAGGATGAAGAACTGCGTGCGGCATTAAAGGAGAACGGAATCGGACGACCTTCCTCACGCGCCGGCATTATAGAGACGCTCTTCAAGCGCCACTATATCAAGCGACAGCGAAAGAACTTGATGGCTACTCCTACCGGAATCGAACTCATCGACACCATCCACGAGGAACTGTTGAAAAGTTGTGAGTTGACTGGAATTTGGGAGAAAAAGCTCCGAGACATCGAGCATAAGACCTATGACCCAGCCGACTTTATCAATGGTCTGAAAGAACAAATCAACCAAATCGTCAATGACGTATTGTCTGACAATAGTGCTCGCCATGTGGCGATTACAACGGAAGAGGATCTCAAGAAAAAAGAGCCAAGAAAGAAAACCGCTCCAAAGAAATCACCCAAACAGGATGATACGGCTGAAAAAACGCCTAAAAATGGTGATACGGCTGAAAAGACAGAGTCAAGATCCCCAAAACTTCCTGCAGATGACAGCATCATCGGAAAAACTTGCCCTATCTGTGGACAAGGAATCATTATCAAAGGAAAAACGGCATATGGTTGCAGCAACTGGAAAGGTGGTTGTCAGTTCAGATTACCATTCAGTCAGCAATAACAACTGGAGTTTATTTAAAAACATGGAACAGAAGAATAAATCTCATATCGGCTTAGCATTTTTGTCAATATTAGTAAGTAGCTTACTATTGACCGCATGCGGTATTGATAAGAATATCAAAAAGGGAGAAAAGTGTCTTGCTTTAGGTGAGTATTATGATGCTGCCGACCAATTTAAGCAGGCATATACAAAAACGCCGACAAAAGAAAGAGAAAAAAGAGGGCAGCGAGCCTTAAAAATGGCTTACTGCTACGAGAAGATCAATGCTACACCTAAAGCAGTGGCAGCCTATAGAAATGCTATCAGATATGGACAAGCTAATATCCAAGATCGCTTAAGTTATGCTCAGCAACTTCTAAAAAACGGCGATTACAAAATTGCTCAAACAGAATTTAAATCCATTTTAGATTCTCTTCCTAACGAAGAAATGAGCAAAAATGGCTATGATATTTTAGCCAGGAACGGACTAAAATCGGCACAAGCTGCACCAGAATGGAAGAAAAAAGGGAGCAGATATACGGTGAAGAAAATGGATATTTTCAATTCCAGAAGAGCAGACTACTCTCCAATGCTCTTAGGAGATGAATTTGACCAACTCTATTTTACATCTACCAGAAATGAAGCGCTCGGAGATGAACTGAGCGGTATTACAGGAACAAAAAATGGCGATATTTTTATATCTGAAAAAGATGACAAAGGTAAATGGAGCAAACCAGAAGCCATCAGTACGGGGCTGAATACGGAATATGATGAAGGGGCTTGCTGCTTTACACCTGATGGACGGGACATGTATCTCACACAATGCACAACCGACCCGTCTTCACCAAGATATGCACAAATAGTAACCTCCCCACGCTCGGATGCGGCTTGGGGAAAAGCCACCAAACTGGAAATCACCAAAGACACCCTCAGCAGTTTTGCGCACCCTGCTATCTCTCCTGATGGAGAATGGTTGTACTTTACTTCAGACATGCCTGGAGGAATGGGAGGCTTGGATATCTGGCGAGTAAGAATTACAGCTGCAGGCTTGGGAGGTGTTGAGAATTTGGGGGAACCTATCAATACTCCTGGAAATGAATCTTTCCCTACTTTCAGACCCAACGGAGACCTTTACTTTAGTAGCGATGGACATGTTGGAATGGGTGGATTGGACATCTATATTGCCAAAGTGGATTCAAAAACTAAAAAATATAAGGTTTTCCATCCTGGCTACCCTCTCAATTCGGAAGGTGACGACTTTGGAATGACTTTCGAAGGTCCACACAACAGAGGCTATTTCTCCTCCAACAGAAAGGACGGAAGAGGTTTCGACCACATCTATTCTTTTGAAAACCCGGAAATCGTAACAACCATCAAAGGCTGGGTTTACGAAATGGGTGGTTATGAATTACCTGCTTCCCAAGTAATGGTTGTCGGAAACGATGGAACATATAAGAAACTACCAGTCAAAGGTGATGGCTCATTCAGTATGGTCATCAAGCCACAGGTAGATTATCTTCTGATGGCTTCTTGCAAAGGTTTCCTCAATCATAAAGAAGAAATTCGAGTAGATTCTGCTAAGGAAAGTAAGGAATATACCTTACAATTCCCATTGGCTTCCATCACGGCACCGGTATTAATAGATAATATCTTCTATGATTTTGATAAGGCTACCCTTACTGCCAACAGTACAAAAGCATTGGATGAATTGGTAAACTTATTGAAAGAAAATCCGAATGTCACCATCGAACTTAGTGCACATTGTGATTATAAAGGAAGTGCTGAATATAATAAACATCTTTCTCAACAGAGAGCACAATCGGTAGTCAACTATCTGATTCAACACGGAATTGCCAAAGACAGACTTACACCAATGGGTTATGGCAAAGAGCAACCTAAGACTATTAGCAAAAAAGTGGCTGCCAAATATCCATGGCTCAAGGAAGGAGATAAACTGACGACGGATTTCATTCTGAAACAGAATAAAGAAAATCAGGAAATCTGCAATCAAATGAATCGCCGCACAGAGTTTATCGTACTCAGAACGACTTATGGTTTATTTGATGAAAAAGGCAACTTAAAAAATCCTCCTAAGCCTAAGAAGCAGGAGATTTCCAAAGAAGAGGAAGATTTGTTTATATTTGAATAAGAATGAAGCTAACTGCAATCGAGAATGCATAGAAGCCTCGTTATAACGAAATGATGGATGCTCACTTTTTATATGCGAGCATCCATCATTTTATTATATCCCCATACACAAAAAATCGTAATCATCCCTAATACGATCATCAATAAATGATGGGAAGCACCCAATACTTCCGTCAAGCGACATACGGCTCTGGGAAAAAACATCATAGCATCTATCCGTATTAGATAAAGGGTATCCAGAAGATTTGTCAAAACCTGACAGTAAAGGACTATACTGATACCAATCATAATACAAGCTATTTTCCATATATGCGCCAAACGATGATAAGTAACCCCTCCTGGAAGAGAAGACATTACACGTTCGGAAAAGCCATCATCAGCTATATCCAAAGAACAATCTGCAAAGAAAGATTGCAACATCTGCTCATCATCAGCAGTAACTTGCTGCTGATGATGAGTTTCCTCTGATATCGTAGTTTTTACTTCATTTTCTTTCATAACCATTTTGCTTTAAGTAACTTGCAAGTTTCATTTTACCACGTGAGAGATGTGACTTGACGGTACCAGAAGCAAGTCCTGTAATCTCTACGATCTTTTCTATAGACATTCCATCCATCAATTGTAAAGTGATGCATGTACGTTCTTTATCGCTCAGTATTTTGAGGGCACTTATTAAATCCAATTTTAATCCGTCACTGCTTGCTTGCGCTTGCTTATGAACCACTATTGGACTGTCGATATCTTGAGTTATCTTATGACTTCTCACATAATCATACCAGACATTGTAGGCTATACGATACAACCAGGTGGAAAAGTTAGCCTTCCCCTTAAATCCCACCAGATGGGTATAGGCCTTGATAAATGTATCTTGAGCCAAATCGTCACTCAATTGCTTATCTCCAACAGTTTGCCGAAGAAAAAAGCTACGAATAGACGCCTGATATTTCCTGACCAACAAGTCAAAAGACTTACGGTCATGAAACATTACCACTTTAGCTACAAGAGCAAAATCATCCAATTTTTCCACTATTTCTATTGCACCACCATTGTTTGATGGAAGGCAGAGAACCAATGGTAGCCTGTCCTGCACCATAAAAAAGTACTAAAGCGCCAATACCTGCCAGAAAATCAGCACCCCATATAGCAAACATAGCGCATAAGCCTGCACCCAAGAAAGCATTTCGCAGTCCTCTTTTAACCAGATATTCATTACTTTGCTTATCTATAGGGCGCGCACTTTCCGGTATTTCAATACCCTTTTCCAAAGCCATAGCCGACAACTTCATCCGATCCTGATTGCGCCTATATAAATAACGAATAATCATAAAGAGGGCAATAAGAGGAGCTAAGAATGTCAGCAAGCCAATCAGACCAAGTAGGATGATAACAAAAAGGAGTACACCTTTTCCAAATACAGTACCCAGAAAATCAAATGGGTCATCATAATTATCTAAACTAAACTGAGAAGGATTATTAGATGTATAAGAAGCAGGATTATTATGAGCAGATACCGCAGACGAAGTATCTACGCTTGTTGTGTCAGAAAATGCATCTATTCCCTCATCATTTTCAGAATGATTTCCCACTTTTTTATCTACCTGTTGAGTAGATGGTGTGTAACGGTGTTTAGGTGCAGAAGAAGCTAATGACTGCTGAAATACACCAAGGCTCATCGCCAAAGCCATAACGATTATTTCTTTTTTCATATCGAATATTTTTACTATTTTATCCACTATTTTGATTTTTTTCTTCTACTAAGACGTATATCTTGCGATTTTAGTTGCAAAGAAACAAAATATTTTTTAAATTTGCAAATGATTTTGAATTAACAAGAAAAAGAATGGCAAGATGACAACAGATAGAAGCACAAAATTACCAGAGGATTTCAAAACTTATACCAAAGAACTTATGGGGGAAAACCTCTTCAATCAACTGATGAAAGGAATTGATGAGAATGCAACTGTCAGCATTCGTCTCAATCCATTCAAATGTTCTGAAGAGACGGTTTTAAACGAAGGAACAACCTCTGAAATAATTCCTTGGTGCCCTTCTACAGGCAAATATTTATCGGAACGAAAGAACTTCACTTTCGATCCTCTTTTCCATGCGGGTCTATACTACGTACAGGAAGCCTCATCCATGATTGTTGATTTAGCCATCCGACAATATGTCAAAGAACCTGTCACCATGCTGGATCTCTGTGCTGCACCAGGTGGCAAATCTACATGCGTAAGAGCTGCTCTTCCTGCAGGAAGTCTTCTTTTCAGCAATGAACCCATGAAGACAAGGGCTCAAATTTTATCAGAAAACATTCAAAAGTTTGGGCATCCGGACGTTGTTGTCACCAACAATTATCCAAAAGATTACAAAAAATCAAAATTGAAATTTGATGTGATACTTGCCGATGTCCCTTGTTCGGGCGAAGGCATGTTTAGAAAAGATGAAGAAGCCATCAATGAATGGAGTAAAGCCAATGTAAATAATTGTTGGAAACTTCAGCGGGAAATCGTAAGTGACATTTGGAACTGCTTGAAGCCTGGTGGAATACTGATTTATTCTACCTGCACCTTTAATGCCCATGAAGACGAGGAAAACGTAGAATGGATAAAAGAGGAACTTGGAGCTGAAATTCTTCCTCTGAATATCGAAAAAAGTTGGAATATTACCAAGAGCCTTATCAATGATGAAGCCATGTATCATTTCTTCCCTGGTATAAGCCGTGGAGAAGGATTGTTTATTGCCGTATTACGCAAAAATGGCATATATGAAGGCGATAAAAAGAAAAAGAATCTTGGCAAGAAGAACGCAAAAGGAAAGGCCAAAGAACCTTTCACATTAAAAAATAACTGGTTAAGAAATAAGGATGAATGGAATTATACATTAACTGAAAATGATGTATATGCTATCAGCAAGAAATGGACAGAGGCTGTAAAAGAAGCAAACCAATCACTAAGAGTACTTCACGAGGGAATCAAAATCGGAAGTATAAAAGGTAAGGATCTGATCCCAGCACAGTCACTTGCCTTATCGACAGAATTGGATAAGACTGATATTCCACAAGTAGAACTCTCATACGAAGATGCTATCAACTATCTTCGTAAAGAAGCGATTACTTTGCCTCCAACAACACCTAAAGGATACATGATAGTAACTTATCAGAAAGTCCCATTAGGTTGGATGAAAAATATAGGCAATCGTGCCAATAATCTGTACCCACAGGAATGGAAGATTAAAAGTTCTCACATACCAGAGGGTGATAATCATATTCTGAAATGCAAATCAATATCATAGCATGCCTGGACCAAAACGGTGCGATAGGCTACAAGAACCGACTGCTCTTCCATATCAGAAAGGACATGGAAAGATTTAAGCAACTTACATTGAATCATACCATTGTCATGGGGAGGAAAACATACGAATCTCTCCCCCATGGCGCACTCCCTTTGAGACGGAACATAGTGATAACACAACAGGAATTACAACTGGAAAACTGTGAGGTGTATCACTCATTGACAGATGCGCTTGAAAAATGTACAGACGACATCATATTCATTATAGGAGGTGAAAGTATTTATAAACAATGTATGCATCTTGCCGATAATCTGTATCTCACGATAGTAGATAAAAAAATGCCAAAAGCAGACACATATTTCCCTTCTATCAATTCAGAAAACTGGGAAATCATAGATAAAGAACAGCATAAAGAAATAGATGATGCCAAAAAAGAAATTTACTCCTTTTCTTTTATTACATTCAGAAAAAATAGGAAATAAAGAAGTTTGATTTTCTTCATTCAACATTTCTCTTTCACCATATTCCAAAGGAACAGCGTATTCCCAATAATATACCTCCTCCACATGCGCTTCGGTTCTTTGAGCAAACGATAGAGCCATTCCAAGCCATGCTCCTGCCACCATATCGGCGCACGCTTCATGGTACCGGCAAAGAAGTCAAACACAGCCCCAATACTCCCCACATGGCAATGAATATTCAACTCCTTCCAATGAGAATAAGCCCACTTCTCCTGCTTAGGAGCCGTCATACCAATCCAGAGGAGATCTGGGTTGGCAGCATGGATGGCATCAATAATCTCCTTATTATCCTCATCCGAGAACTCCGTCTTATACGGAGGCGAATACGTCACCACCTTCAAGTGAGGATACACCTCAGCAGCACGCTTCACAATCAGGTCAAGCACCTTCTGTGAACTACCCATAAACATCACAATCTTGGATTCTTCACTCTTCGTTCTTAACTCTTCACTTTCTCTTTCAAGTTTTTCCATCTCGAAAACAAACAAATCCCATCCCGCGATACGTTCCTTCGGCAGGCTCTTTGCCTTAATCCACTTACACGCCATCACGATGCTCACTCCATCCGGAAGCAGCACATCACCATTCGTCAGCGCCTCAGCAAAGAGCGAGTCCTTCCGAGCCGTATTATAAGAATGAGCATTAATCGTATTAATGAGCAATTTGCCCTCAGGCAGCGAGGCGAGTTCCTCTTTACTACCGAAAATCTCCAAAGATTTTAAACAAAACATTATAGTATTTTTTTAATTATCAAATATAAGCGAAGCTAAATAAGCCTCAATCATAAGAATTTTACAGCGCCTTTCCAACCTCCGATAGGGAAACACCACAAAAGCAGCAACCCTCTAGCAAGGCGGTCCCATCCCGCACAAAAAACTGACGAGACCTCTGATGGTAACGGAGAAATAAGCCCCCTACCATACTTCTACCCCATTCGGTTCTTTACCAGTACGTTCCAGACAACTATTGCGAACCAAGTTCTCCAGTTTCTCTACCATTTTACGTCTGATTTCCTTAGAAGCCTTCCATCGGCGTAGAGCCTCTTCTCTTGTTAACATTGTCGTATTCATTAAATATGTTTTACGTTTAGCTAAGTACTAACGTTTATGTGAAAACCTAAAGGCCATTATCTATAAAAGAATCTAACTCCTTACACTGTTTATAGTATGTATGTACCTCCTTTATAGAACTGATTTTAGATAACATACATTTATTGCATAATACTTCAGGAGAAGAAGATGTTTGCGCCAAAGCCATCAGGTTGCTCTGCAAAGTCTGTAGAGGTTGCTCTTTGATATCAATATCAGTTACAATAATATACGCAAGATTATCAGCATTACAAAATTTTGGGTTGGAAGCATAATCATTACATATATCAATACTATCTTTCAACTTTTTGATAAAATCATAGCCCGTTACCTGTTTTTCTATCTTTTTCTCTACATTTTTCTTCTGATAGTGTAGAAAGTCAGCCCACCCCTTAATTTCAACGAACAATAGTTTTTCGTTCTTTATAGACAAGCCATCTACCGAAGCACAAGAAATCATCTGATGTTCCTTGCAGTAGGCAGTCTTTACATCATCAAAATTCACGAATCGTTTAGCAAGTTCCAAAGAACACCTGGGTGCCGTAGCACAAGGTTTATGGAGCTCACAGACAGAGTAAAGGGAGAAATGCTTATCCTTTACCAAATACGACATTAGTTCACTGGCAACTTTCATTTCAGTTTCCCCCTTACTTCATCCACGTTCATGATTTTATTCAAAGGCTCAGCCAAGGTAAGAAACACCTGGTTTAAGTCATTAGTAACCTCCTTCATACTAACCATATCATCATTTCCACACTCTGCCATGTAGTAGTTCACATACTTCTCGATGCTATACATAGCAGAATAATACCTCACTGCCTGCAGGAAATATGGACTATGCGTACTGATCATCACCGGAATACCCGAATTAACAATCTGTACGATAACCTTAGCAAACTCCACCTGCCACTGAGGATGCAGATGATTCTCAGGTTCATCCCATATCAGAGGACGTTTATTAGAAATACAATAACCATCAAGCAGAAGTTGCAAAGCACCAAAGCTTTTGATACCAGAAGCCACATTGATAGGCTTGATTTTCATACCATTTTTCTGATATACGATGCTATGAGAACTCTTATCATAAGTAAACGTACCATGAATGATATCCTCTGTGTGATATTCCTTCGATTGAGGTTCAAACAAACTTGGTTGAGCATGAAAGCTCTGGATGTTCCACACCTTATCTACAAAGTCTTTCACATGAGCAGGAACCATAGGTTTATATCCAGGAACAGACTTCATTTCCCGATAAGCAACAGAATATCTCAAGCTATCAAGAAGATGAAAGTACAGTGGCGACTCAACATAAGTGATATCCTCATAGAATTCTCTTTCCAAAAAGGAGACGTCTGTCACTTGATTATCCTTTGCCTTAAACAATAGTTTTCCCACTTCTTCAGTATCAAGCATAACATAAGTAAGCTCAGACTTAGAAGAACAGAACTGCCCCATAAACTCAGATTCAACCAGATAAGCCAACTCCGTTTTCAATACTGCCGCAGGATTATCCACCTGGTCATAGCAAATCCGAATATTCGCAATATCCTCCTTGAGCAAAGACTTTTGGCGAGGAGACAAATCAATCTCATCGATTTTAGCATTCAGATGATCCAGGAAAGCATTTCGCTCAGACTCATCCTGGCATATTCTTTCCATTTCAGATTTGATACGAGGCAACAGATTGATAGCATCATCAATAATCTTCTTCCCATAGAAATGCTTATACAAAGAATCAATGTGCTTAGAAGCTTTGTGGGCAGAACTTTCATTACTCAAGCTTCTCGTATTAGAGACAGCCTTGATGGTAGAAAAGAATGCTCTACCTATGGTACTTTTGCCCATATCATTCTCTCCCACGATTACAGTCAAGCCATTCAAGGCAATATCTGCTTCCTTGATTTTATTGATATTTTGTATATGTAATCTCATTGTTCTATCTAATTTTTCTGCAAAACTAAACAAAAAATATCATATATACAAAGAATTGGAGCACTTTTTCATTTCACATACCTTTTCAACCGTTATTTCACTATAAAGTCGGTTTATTGTATGGAGTACGTTCATGGAGATGACGGAAGCTCTCGATACGTTCTTCATTCAGAGTACCTTCATTCCACATTCTATCTAATTCAGCATCAGCCATCTGAACAAAATAATCAGAGATTTCCTTCTTCATATTCCTAACTTTTTAAAAATTTCTTTTGTCAATGGTGAAAACACCGTTCTGTCTGCAAGAAATCCCATAATACTAACTTTAAAATCTTGCTTTTGCCAAAATAGCCTTCATCTCAGCACGTTGCTTTGAGAAATCTATGCTACCACGCTTTTTCAATGTTTCTTCAGCTTTTTCTCTAAAAGCTAAAGCCTCATCACCTGTAAGCATAGGGATACCACTAATTGCTAATGCCATAATCTTATCTCCTATTATTTAGTTTATATAACTTGCCGCAAAAGTACGCCTTTTATTCGAAACCACCAAGAAAATCGAAAGAAATCTGCAAATTATCAGCCAATTACCCCCAAATCAACAGTAAGCTATAAACTGCAAACTATTAATTGTAATCAACTATCCCCATGCGGTCCCATCCCGCACTACCACCTGGCGAGGGCTCTGATGCCCCGCCAACCTTATAGCGAAGCGGTTAAGAGCGACGTTTCTGTCCTCTACAAGGGGAACCGAAGGGGTCGTAAAGACTATTGAAAGGAGCGGTTACATCCTTCGCCCTTTTGTAAAGGGAGAGGGCTTGGGAGTGGGTTAAGAATCCCCTCTTCGCAAGAGGGGAACAGGGGATTCGAAAATGCCTTCCTTAACGGTAAGGAAGGACGGGTTGGTTTTCGAAAAAAGCTTCTTCGCAAAAGGGAATCCTGGGAATCGAAAAACTATAGATTTTCAACCCATTTTCTCCCACTTTTCGTAAAAGCAGACCACAAGTATAGGCAACATGCAATGATACCTACCCCACCTAAAACTATGTACATTCCTTCCATAATCATTTCTTCTTTAATATGTTATCAGCAAACAGCGCTAAGAAAACAGTAGCAAACAATCCCACACCAAGCAAAAAAGCATATGGTTTAGCATCATCTACACCAAGTACCAAACCTACCACAGCCACAACAACCATTGCTGTAAAGCTGGTATTTGCAAGTTGATATATAAACTTGCTCAGGTTTTCTCTACGGGTCTTTTCTTGCTCCTTATCTTCTTTTGCTGTCATAGCTTACGTATTTTTTATCTCTGCAAATATACGATAAAAACTAATATAGTCCAACTTATTTCCTTATTTTTTAGCAATCTTTATCTTTTGAACTACCCACATATTCCTGTTAGGATATAGGCAACCAAGCCTTAAACTACGCTTTTATCAGTTACATAAACCAAATAAAAATCCCTCCAGCAAGGCGGTCCCATCCCGCACAACCTGACGAGGACTCTGATGCCCCGCCAACCTTAGAGCGCAGCGGTTCAGAGCGACGAGGAGGAGCGGTTACATCCCTTGTCCCCTGAGGGGAAAAGGGCTTGGGAAAAGAGGTGGAGCCTTCCTTAACGGTAAGGAAGGACGGGTAGGTTTTCGAAAAAAGCCTTCTTTAATGGTAAAGAAGGACGGGTTGATTTTAGAACAACGGTAAAGAAGGACGGGTAGGTGATGTCACTGTTAGAAGTTAGTGCTATTCTTGAATATATATCCTTAGGGCTATAATATTACTAATCAAGGATGATTTCAGGAGTATACAAAGTTTCATCTCTGTATTTTGTTATTTCTTGTTCTTCATTCTCCTGAAGAAGTGCCATGTTCTGAAGATAAGTTTTTAATCAAGAATTCAATAAATTCATCCTTGACATTAGAGATTTCTCCCTTGTCAGCATATGTACATTCATGTCAATCCTCCATTTCTAAATCTTTTAATAAATCCCTTGCATCAGGTAGTTTTCTTCCTTCCAACTTAGCAAGTTTCACTTCCTGCAAAGCTCTTGTCAAACTTTCCTTCACAAAAGCTTGCTGCTTCTGTGTTTTTGTCAAGATAGGTTCTTTTACAACCGTAGTTGACACAACACCACGAAGCATATTAATAGCCTTACGAATGTTTTGCAGAGGCTGGTTTGAATCTACCGTTACTAATATCTGTTCCATAATCTTCTCCTTTTAAACGTTTAAAGTCTTTTTGACTATGCAAAGATACATTATTCCCCTCACATCGCCAAACTTCTTACATGATTTTAACACAAACGGTACGTAAACTGATCTATCTTTTTGCATTAATACCTAACATCATAATCAAGTCTCCTTTATATTGTTCATATATCTGCAAAAAAAATACGCTTTTTGATTGAAACCACCAAGAAAATAGCAGAAAATCTACAAGCTATCAGCAAATTACTCAATGCGCCATCCATGCAGCCTTTCAGCAAGGCGGTCCCATCCCGCACAACCTGGCGAGGGCTCTGATGCCCCGCCAACCTTATAGCGAAGCGGTTAAGAGCGACGAGGAGGAGCGGTTACATCCCTTGTCCCCTGAGGGGAAAAGGGCTTGGGAAAAGAGGTGGAGCCTTCCTTAACGGTAAGGAAGGACGGGTAGGTTTTCGAAAAAAGCCTTCTTTAATGGTAAAGAAGGACGGGTTGATTTTAGAAAACCTTCTTATACCACTCCACCATAACCTTAGCCTTTTCCTCCCAGGAAAGCTCCATTTGTCTTTCCTTGCAATTCTCCGAAAGGAGCTTCAGCAAAGACCTGTCCTTTTCAAGCTCATTGAGCAGTTTGGCGAAATCACGAGCAGACTGGCTCGGAGAAGAAAGAGGAACCTTCCTACCAACCTTGTCATCAATAACAGCAGACATGCCGCAGGCATCAAAGCAAAGGACAGGTAAGCGATTGCTAACAGCCTCCAGCACAACAGTAGAAGTATCCTCGCTCACACTGGTGAAGAAGAAAAGTTGAGCCTTTCGCATCGCATTCATCACGACATCATTCGATTGATTACCATGCCATACCACTTTACCAGTAATACCCAAAGAGTCAGCATATGTTTTAGCAACAGCAACCTGATCATCAGAACCACTACCATATACGTCCAATACAATACGAGGATTACCCGTCATGGCAATAGCCTGCAAAGCAAGAGGCAACTGCTTTCTAAAGTCAAACTTGCCAACCCACATTACATGAAACTCCTGATTGTCAAATCGCTCTGTAGGAATATCCTCAGATAAGAAACAACCAGTTTCTGGAATGACAACAGACTCCAACCCTTTATACTTCTTGATGGCACGATAAGAGTCAGGGATGGAACTAACCAGAACCTTAGCAGTCTTGAAAGCCTCACCTACCCTTTTATCATGCTTCAGTTGCCAGATATTCAGAAAGTTCTTCATGCGGTTGAATACTTTCATTTTCAAGCCAGCTCCCTGCAGGTAAGCCGTAGGGAACTGTTTCAGTCCACCGATAGGTCCCCACACAAACGGCACCCCATTCTCTTGCGACAATTTCCAGAGATACCCCGGTTCACGGAATCCGATCATGTTGAGCTGATGCAACACATCCATCTTCTCCACCTTACAGATATCCTTTGCCATGAGGTACGTCTTCCACTGCCACTCCTTATAATATTTATAGAAGCGCCAGTCCCCCTGGTTCCAGCACATCTTCCTGATTTCCTCTGATACCGGATTATAATAGAAGTGCATGTTCTTCCCCTGTTCCAAGGTAGGTACCACCTCCTCTATCCTATCCCGAAACTCCCCTTCGGTGATTATATACAACTCACAGAACTTGGCAAGATTACTCACCCAGTTCCATGCCATTCCCGGCTCACTTCCCATACCAGGAGAGCAAGCGTATGCATTGATTAAGATTTTCATTTGGTTTTAAAATTTATTCTTACTCCTCCTCCACATTTGCTTCAGGACTCTCAAGATGAAAGCGAAGAGATGATGGGATTCAATATCCATATCCAATGAAAAAACACGGCGGAGCATATCCTTATCATAAACGATATGTGTATCAAGAGTCATTTTTACATCATTATCCACATTCTCTTCATGAATGATCTCTATCCACATCGGATGCATATTTTCCTTGATGTGATGCACCTTGACCAATCCACGCTTCTCCAATAGAAAGTGACTTCCATAACCATAGCAGGTTCGTAGAGAGGATAGAGAAGAATCTGAAGACAGTAGATATTCAGCTAAAGTCAGGAAATGATTATTGGGATAATAGATACGGGTAGAGAAATGTCCAAACTTAGTATAGGTCTGCAATCCATAATCAAAGGAAAGAAAGCACTTTTCATAAGGATTTAGATGGAAAGAAAGACATTCAGACTGTACACGCTCCATAAAGTTGTTGGCGATACTATCATCATTATCAAGATAAGTAGTTAGGCACAAATCACCATCTTTCCATCCCTTCTGTTTCAAATCCAGCATCACCACCTGACGGAATATATCAGCAAACTGGTAAGAATATTCAGCCTTAACTCCGACAAACTTGATTTGAGAACAAAGCTTACGATAAGTCTTAATCCTCTCCCGATATACAGCAGGCGTATTTGCATCCACCAGCAAAATCCAGCTGAAATTCTGGCAGCTTTGATTTTTTACAGAAGGCAGACAAAATGTTTCAAAAAGAGCCATTCGCCTTTTAAGCCATTCCTCCCGATCTATAGCTGCCCCATTCTTATCTTCTATCCAGAGAGCTAAATTAAATCGAGTTAGTAGATAATGATAAATCATTTTCGTTCTCCTTAATGTAAAGTAACGTAAAAAAATACGCCTCTCTTTGTCTATTAATCTATTAAATTATACCTTTATAAATCAAAACAGCGGCTGGAAATGAGAATTCGTGATGAAGATAGCAGCCATGCACTTCATCATATCCAACGAATATAAACGTTCCTTAGTCATAGAATCACATATTGTCAGCCAACATTCTTTCATGCTCCCTGATTTCCTCTTCCGTAAATCTCATTTTGAGCAGTTTAGCAGGAATACCGCCGATGATACTATAAGGAGGAAAGGATTTAGTGACTACAGCACCAGCAGCCACAACCGAACCATGACCAATAGTCACACCTTTGAGGATGGTAACATTTGCCCCACACCAAACATCATCCTCGATGACAACAGGCTGGTCATATACATTCACCCCATCCACAAATTTCTCCTCTACAGTAACATCCGTCATATACTTACCCAAAATGTCAATACGATGATCACCAGTGATGATTGTTGGTTTAGGACCGAAGAGTACCTTCTTGCCAATAGTACACGGTGCATCCGTACAATAGATAGTACTACCTTTAGGAATCGAAGTACCATCCCCTACAGACAGGTTCCACAAACCCTTGATATCCGAAGACATCGGACGGATATATACCCCCTTGCCACATTGCTTCATGCACCGCTTCCATACAGAAGCCCACAGCTTGTCCCACAGATACGAAGGCACAAGACTTATCTTTTGTAATATCTGAAAAATATTCATAATGTCAAAACGTCACTATTAAACTTTAAATATTTCCTCATACAACTTCTCTATGCTCTCATTCACCATAACAGGAGCAAACACCCTCTCTCCGAAGCTTTTAGAATATTCTGCCATATCCCTGCGAAGCTTTGACAACTCCATCAGTTTCCGAAGCTGCATGGTAAGAGCATCAGCATCATCAAATGGGAAAGTAAGACAGTTCTTACCTTCTTCTATCACATCTGGCAGACCACCTACAGGAGTAGTTACCACAGCAATACCTCTTGCCCAAGCTTCCAAAACCACCATAGGGAAACCCTCATGGCGAGAGCACATACAATAGATGCTTGCTTTATTCCATACATTCTCCTTTTGCTTGCCAGTGATATAACCAGTAAATGTAACGCTATCATCCAAACCCATAGTTTGAGCCATAGCCTGAAAGCGCTCCACTTCACCATTTCCCATGATGGTAACATGCCAGTCAGGAAAATCTGCCTTCAGATTCTTCCATGCCTTTAGGAGTAAATCAGGATGCTTGTTATCATTCAGAAAGGCAGCCATGATGATACTCTTCTCCTTGACAGAATAATCCACGGCTGGCGTAGGAGCACAAGCATTATAAATAACGGCAGTCTTGGCTTTCACAGAAGGAAACCATTCTGCAAAACACTTCTGCCACTTCTTTGCCAGCAGCGCCACACAATCAGCTCGGTTCAGAGACCATATAAACAATTTATTATGCGTATGATTCTCCAACTGATTCCCCATGTGGATATGCATGATTATCTTCTTTCTGCCAAGCAATGCCAATAGGAGCACAGGCATTTGAATAATCAGGCAAATCTTGTCAGGCACCGTATGAAAATGGACAATATCATACTGCCATATCGTAAACAGCGCTTTGAAGTAAGCCTTCAACGCATACCACAATTTCACGCCATATCCTCTCTGTATCTGCGTTTCAAGCCATCCACAATGATACTTTTCCCAGAAAGGCATCGTCTTCATGAGGCGCAGCACACTCGCCACGCCTCCACCACTCTGCTCAGCAGAGCCAACCATTAAAACTTTAGACATTGATTACAAAAAAACTATTTTCTCACAATACTTCTCCATATCACGGAAGCATAGGTGTTGATTCTAAACCACATTTTTACAATCAGTGGTGGTTGGTGATTATTACTCGACCATTATAAGTAGCCATACATATTAATACTACTTGTTCCACTTACAATAATCTTGAAATTCACTCCATAGTTCCGCATCCCTGTTCAAAAAAGCATACTTAAATCCCAAGGCAGACTGTTCTATAGACAAATCCTCAATGACTAGTTGTTTGTTTTCCTCGGTAGGATCTATTTTATAAGCTGCAACCCTTCGCAAGAAATTGCGATAAACACTCATAAAGTCATTCCAAAAACGATTTTCCATCAAGTTACGACAGATACCTTTCCCATTGAACAACTTATCCAATAGTTCTTTTAGTTTGGCCAACTGGGGATTGATGCCAATTCCACGCCGAAATACCCCTCTGCCAAAGCATCGTATGAGTAATCTGTCAAATCAGAGATTACCTCATGGCGCAACAAGTCATATGCTACGGCATTGTTCAAGGAGTTGAGTACAAAAGGAGAATGAGTCGTCACAATCAACTGGATATGAGGGAACAATGTTGTGAGCAAAGGTAAAATCTCCCTTTGCATTTTAAGATGTAAATGAGTCTCAACCTCATCTATCATCACGATGCCAGGGGTATTGAAAGCTCTTTTCAACTTGTCCTTGCCTTGCATCTTCAAGATCAAATCCACGATAATGTCAAGAGCAGCCGAATAGCCTGCCGACAACTCTGTGAACTTAAACTTCTTGCCATATGAATGGATGTAAAAAGCATAAGTTTTGAAATCAAACTCTAAGTTCAATTCGTCATCCTCAAACAAACGACGAAGGATATTCTGAAATACCCCAAACCATTCGTCTATCTCATGGGCATATTCCTTAGCATTCTCACCATCCGCTAAAGCACGCTGCACCTTCAAGTCCACCAAGAACTTGATGAATTCACCCACTTTGTTGACTTTGATGTCACGATATTCCAAATTTGGCTTCTCTGGGTTCTTGACCTCCTCAAACTCAGAACGTCTTTGGTCGCCATAGTATGCCAACAGAAATTGTTTATCCGAAATTGCTTTAGGCAGTAACTCGACCTCGTTCAGAGATAAACTTACCTTACCAGATAAATTTTCTATTCGTTTAGTCCAATCTTCGACCCCTTTTTGCCACTTAATTTTCTCTTCATTTGTTTTAGCGGAAGCCAAAAGTCTTTCATTATCTTTTAAATACTTCTCATAATTTAAAAACAACAAGTCAGGATCTTTTGCGATTTTTTCAAGATAATCCACAATTGCCCCCAACAACAAGGTCTTACCAGTACCATTTGGACCGGTAATCAACAAATGTTTCATCTTACCTGCTTCACAGACATTGATGTCAATGCCTGATAAATGAAAGAGTTTTTTAATATGAATAGACTTTAAGTATATGCTCATAACTTGGTTGTATTTATTGATTATAAAACAAAGTTAGTACTTTTATCAATAACTTGCAAATTTTCAGCAAATTTTATTTCTGTTTTTAACGTTTACTTGCAGTTCTTTCAGTTAAGGTAACCATTCAGCAAAACTCTTCTGCCACTTCTTTGCCAATAGGAGTACAGGCATCTGAATAATCAGGCAAATCTTATCAGGCACCGTATGAAAATGGACAATATCATACTGCCATATCGTAAACATTGCCCTGAAGTAAGCCTTCAACGCATACCACAGCTTCACCCCATATCCTCTCTGTATTTGCGTACCAAGCCATCCGCAATGATACTTCTCCCAAAAAGGCATTGTCTTCATCAGGCGCAGCACACTCGCCACGCCTCCCCCACTCTGCTCGGCAGAGCCGACCATTAATACTTTACTCATGATTTAGATTTTCTCTACCAATTTCAGTTGTTCATTTTCACTATTTGCTGCCATTCGTCGCTTTTCAATCATCTCTTTCCTCATTTCCTCTCTCCTTCTCTGTTCCATGATGTTTCTATTGGCATTCAGACACAATGCTATCAGCATACAATATCCCATACCCTTACCTGAAAGCCAAGATGAGTCTGCCATCTGCTCGATAGCAAGGCAACAGAAGGTAATCATAGCCACACGATAATAGCGCATATCTGCAATAATATCAAAAGCAGCCAAACGACGCTTCCAGAACCAGCAGAAGAAAAATACACCGACGATACCAAACTGTGCTAAAGTTGGATAATAGGCATCACAGATAAAACCTCCACTTTCATTCAATCCCCAGATACCATTTAAATTATACTTATAATAAAGAGGAGAATAATACTTCCAAGCACCATTACAAGCAAAAGAGCCCATACCAGAACCGAATGGCAAATAATCCCAAAGAATCCTCAACGATGTTTTATAAGTCATGGGACGAGCTAATTCGTCGTTGCTTAATCCAGAAACATAATAAGCATCAAATCTTGTCCACGTTACCATCAATATGACTGTTACCAACAAGACCACGTATATCATAGTTTTAGGGGACTTAAAATTCAATCTGTTTTTGACAAAATAGACGAAACCAATAAAGCAAATCACCTCGCCCATGAATTTAAACTTAGGTGCCAACATACCAGTTAAAACCAACAAAAGAGCAATATTTCGGTTTCGTTTAGTCCCTTTAGTAAAAAGATACCACGACATACCTGTACATATAGCCAACTGACCGAGAACAGGAAATTCAGCTTCTACCTGAGTATCTAAAGTCTGCGGATGATAAGCTATCCAAGAGAACAATGTTAAAACCATCGTTCCCAACATCCATTTCTTTTGCTTTTTTGTAAAGCGAGGATTCAAAATCCATGTACAATATATAATTGCATATGGGCGGATTTCTTGCATCAAATCAAGCCAAACTCCTCCAGCTACATTTGCACCAAAAAGAAGAGAATATACTGTATAAAAAACTATCAAACTTATACAAACTGTAAACTCTTTCCATGGTCGCTTATTTATATTGCGATTACTATACATCATAAATGTATAAACCAATAATATTCCCATCATGACTTCATCAACACTGGAAAAACCAGGTAAATCATTATAGGCTATACATGTAGGAAAATAGATAATCCAATAAAGCGTAAAAAAACGAGATATACCTTTCACTGTTTTATGTATTTTTTTAATTAGTGTTAAATGATTAATTCTCAAACGGTATTTGGAACCAGCTATATTTCTTACAAGCCCAAGTCTTTTGACCTACAACATAGACTAATTGCACTAACCATCTCGGCAATATATCTTTAATAGATTTTGCCTGAGATTTCTTCTGCCAGCTACCTGCGTAGTTATGAGCACAGAAACTCTTTGCAGTCTGATGTACCTCTATGGAGTTGCGACTATTAAAGAAATTCTTATCAAAGACAAACATCTGTTTCATCTTCAGATTGTAGTCCTTAAGATTCAAAGACGATAATTCCGAAACTCTCCAGAATTTATAGCCCAAACCTGTTAGTACATGATGAAAACGACAAGGAAGAGGCAGCATATCATAACTTCCGTCTTCTTGAATGAAAGTCCTGCCTGTATATGAGTCCAACATATCCTTTACCCATTTACATCCAGGTTCACATCCTATAACAGCAGCTTCAAATGCTCGTATCTGGTCGTGTCCAACAAAATAAGGCAAATTCAACAACGAATCAAAACTTTTATATACCAACACATCTGAATCCAAATAGATACCACCATAGTTATACAAAGCAAAGAGGCGTATATAATCTGCAGCAAAAGCATATTTCTTTGCCTCGAATGCTTGCCTTGTCCAAATAGTACTATTTATATCGAATCGTTTGGTATCCCATACCCAGACTTCATAATCAGGAAGATATTTCTTCCAAGTATCTAAACATTTTTGAATCTCTGCAGGATATGAATCACCCGATAACCAACAGAGATGAATAATTTTTGGTATCATTATATTTCATTTTTTACTAAAATTCACACTTCATTCTCTTCCTGCAACTCGATGGCAGGATTGTATCCGATGAAATCCACCAACTCATGAGGCTAAAATTTACAACTACCCTATTATTAAGTCTAAGATTTCATCTTTCATTGAGTTTACCCTATCCCTCACTCTAAAAATATCAACTTCTGGATTTGTATCATCCACAACCCTTGAGGGAACAATATCTACTCTATGAGTATCCACATCATACGAGCATTCATATCTATTGCTACCATCTTTTATGAAGTAATAAGCATGTCTCGTACACTCACAAAATAATGGTAACAAAAAGTACAAGAGAGTTTCCCCAGACATACCTGATACTAACGCATAAAAAATCATTGGCAAAGAATATGAAGAAACCAACTTAAAGGTAACAAGAAGTTTGACAAATGGGATTGATGTTGGTATAATTCTACTACGATTTCTCCAATTTGTTTTTATTCTCATAGCGACATTAACATCAAGAAACTCCTTACATTGCCGAACTGATAATCTATCGATACACATATCCAAAGAAATGGGATGTTTATCATAAGTATTGGGAGTTAAATCGTCATTAATCTTAGACAAATCAGACAAGCCCAACATTCCTTTAATCTTCTCCCTAACTTGTTTCTGTGCTTCCTGCGTTATAGAAAATTGAAAGGGAATAGAGCTCATGAATTTATTCATATAGCCCTCGTAATTAGCTTGCTGCCCATAAAAATGATGGAACAAATGCCCTGTCATATCATAATCCATCACCAAAATGATATTATCAAAGCCGAACTTATTGGAATTATGGCAATCAGAATAGTATGGATTATCCACCTGCGAGGACAAGACATTCATAATTCTAAAAAGGTGTGCAGGGTCTATTCTGTCAAGATCCTCAATTATTAAAACGGACTTTGCTATTGCATGTTCTAACGTCTTTTGGATAAGCATAGCAAAAGCATCACATTCACTAATATGCCCTTCTTTACCATAAAATCCATTCAAATAATCTTCAGCGTTACCAGCAACGTCTTGCTCTTGATACTTATCCACAATTGTTTTGGTTGTATCAACCAATGCCTCTATTTTTCCGACGACATCCCCTAAGACAGGAAGAGGTATAATTGAAGACATAAAACCAGCCAACTTAGATAAAGACTCCTTATTACAAACAGAATCAAAGATTTTATCACCCTCTTCTTTGTAATCAAAGATTCTATCATCTTTAATGAGTTGGAATAGAATATCACGTTTAATATACTCTATAATATCTTTATTGTCCTCAACCACATAATTGACAGGATGCAGTTTTATGAAATAATAGTCATTATTCTTAGGGTCAAAACTATTTATAAACTTATTCAAGAAATATGACTTTCCATCCCCAAATTTTGCCGATAAAATCATTCGACTTTCATTCTTAAAGACTTGTTTAAAGTCTGCTATTTTCTGAGAAATATCAATCTCATCCATATTTTTTAGATTAAATGTCACTTTCGCCTCTATCATCCCAATCATACAAGCGAAAATCTTTCTTCAATTGGCTAATCATATTCTCTGTTGTCCCTGCCATACTTGTCATATAGACTGTGGGATACATAGAACCACCCTCACAACACTTTGATTCACATTTCGCTTTTGCTTCTCGATATTTTTTCCATTCTTCAAGATATGAGAAATCCCAAATGTCATTTTTATCTTTGTTTTTTAGATGTTCTATAATGTCCTCAAGTTGTTTCTCTGCCAGGTCAAACGATTGACTTGCATCCTCGTTCATAGCTACTTGTGTAAAATCAAAGTCCGGATACATAATATCATCAATTAAAAAGTCAGCAAATTGGACAAACAACTGTGAATCAGAAATCATCTGCATAATAAATTTATTATCCAAAGGCTTAGTTAGACCACCTTCATGGCAGAGTATATGTCTAATTTCAAAAATTATCTCTATAGATTTGAAAAAATACGATATATTCTTTCGGACCTCTTCATCTGGCAAATCAACTTTCCCCTCATACTGCATTATTTTATCAATCAATTTATGTCTAAAATCAACTCCCAACAATTGTCCTAAATGTTCAAAGATTTGATTTACAGAACTACATGGAAAATGATATGACAAGTATTCTCCCAATGAAATTTCATTACTTTGAAATGCCTCAATTACGTCAAAGTCAAAAGTTAATCCCCTTAGAAACTTCACCTTCTTTAAGTTGACTCGATATTCTTTTTTATCGATTATATCCTTGTATATTTGTCGGAAATGTTCCTCCATGATGGATACAATTTTAATCGGTACATATTCTAAAAGTTCACTATCATGAATGTTCTCGTAAACTCTATCCAAACCTGTCAATAATACCAAACCAGAAACAATAGAGCTAGAACGCCTCAATGATGATTTAATATCTTCTATGTTCTTCATATCCTATTTACATTCGTACCCCAATTTTTCTAATACTTCCATCATCTGATGGATTCTCTGTTTCCAATCACCATGTTTCAATGCCATCTCACGATTTTTATCCACGAGTTCCTGATACTCATCAATATGCTCAAGAATATCCAAGATTTGGTCGTTGGCATGATTTAAATCCAAATGAACTACGGGATCATAGCCGATAATGTCAATTAACTCTTGAGGCGCACGTCCCAAGATGACAACTCCAGACAACATACATTCCCAATATCTCTGGGTTAAAGTATCAATACCTTCAGCCAGTTCTGGCTGATTATCCAAGCGAGTAAGTGCCAAGGTTATTTTAGAATCCGCTAATGCATCTGCCAGCTGTGCGCGAGTACTGAGACCTGTCTTCTCGTTTCTACTACTCAAAACTTTTATGGACTTGTCAAATCTTGATGAATCCAAGATTCGGCTACATCTACCAAATTCCAAGTAATCAATGGAACGCTCTGCCAAGTTTTTCCCTGCATGATAAAGTTCCGTCTCTATTGCCTCTGGCAAATGGTAGATATGAACCTTAGGGCATAGCTCTCTCATCTTTTCCGCAGTCTGAGAAGATGTGAAAAAAGCAGTGCGCACATGATATTTTTCAAACCATCTTGCCATATTATTCACATATCTTGGCCAGCAATCCCAAACCATAGGAATTACTTCATAACCCAAGTAATCGGGGAATGCGTCAAATCTAAGACTTGCTCCCTCAACAAATCTCAAACGAGCCTCCTTGGAACTTTGCCACAATGATGGCAAATCCAAATGATAAGACAAACGCTCATAATATTTTTCCAATGGTCTTAAAGAGACAACTATACCTCCACATTCTTCCCATTTTTGATATACAGCCAACTTGAAGTTGCTGTTGTTTTGATATATGAATGGCTTTACTGCCTTAATTATTTTTCCCATGACGAATTTTATTAATAGAGTCCATCAATAGTTGCTCTGAACTTTGTCTGATTGAATTCAAATAATCTTCCCTTGCAATGATTGCATCAGAATGAATCAAAGATACAGAAACATCACTTTTATAATATACCAACGAGTCTTTTTGTCCTAAGGCATTGAGCAAGGTTTGCATTCTTCCATCCTCCGACTCCGTATCCTGGACAACAGAGAACAACGACTTATGAAATATGGTCGCAAAGGCAGTACCATGAAAAGAGGTTGTTATCACAAAAGAGGCATTTTCCATAAGTTGCAGGAATTCCAAAGGTCCAATATGTCCTCCCATATAGGCCGCATCATTGTCAGTTGGATCAACGGCGTTTGTTCCTATATAAATCACCTTACAACCCAATTCTTCCTTGACTTTTCTTACAATATTATATATATCAGGATAAGGATTGTACATATAGTCCAATACATATACCAAGATGTATGGCTCATGCAATTTCAGTTTTCCTCTCGTTGACAAAACATGATATTCCTTGTCCGTAAGCAATAAAGTTGGGTCACAAACCACCTCTGCCTTTTTCCCTGTCAAGTCACGTACAATATCTACGCCCGATTTTTCTCTTACCAAGATTGTATCATACTTTTGCAATTCTTCCTTGAAAGTTTGTTGGTATTCTTTTGGAATGGAAGAACTGGCAAATGAAGAGCCATAAGATAATCGTGGAGCATCTGATGGAGCAAATTTTAGCAAGAAATTGGTATCACCTTTCGTGAACTTACAATTCCAAACTCGATCACTGCCTGTCATATAGGCATCAAAGGAAGGTGCCTTTCCAAACATCAATTCATTCTTTGTAAATTCGCGGAAAGTAGTCTTTAGGTATTTCTTATGAAAGAAGAAAAAGCGAGTCATAGAAGCTGGTCTTCTTAATATTACCTTTGCATAATACTTCATCTTATCATAGATATAACGTCCCCAACTTGGCTCATATCCAGCGTAAGAATATATGTAATCAATGATTTTATTGTCTATTCCATGCTGAAATAGCTTATGTTGCAAGGCATAAGCCTGTAAGGCTGAGCCAAAGTTTGGAACCCTATGCATTGTTATGATTCCTATCTTCATATTATTTCATTTTAAAGATTCTTTTCAGTTTTGCGTATGCTCGAAAAGGCTTGCCAAACAGAGCCAATACAAAATTCCATTGTTTCAGATTCAAATAAATATGATGCTCAAATAAAAACATGACAAGGGTACTGATAGGTACAGGACGAGCGTTATCTTTCATCTGCCCTTCCGCCACAACTTCCAGTGGTTGTGAAACTAGAGTAGCATTCTTCAAACTCTCAACTATTATTTTGCCCTTCTCTGTAAAAGTAACCAAGGCACTTACACCCTTCTCATCCTCCTTGTAGGTATTTCCCCATAAATCACCAATTCTGATATCTGCCGATGACTTATCGTATTTATACTTACATGCCTTTACACATTGTTCACCTAGACAATAATGTCCCAAAAACATCTTGTAAAACCAATCACCTTGGGACATTCGGCTTTGTATGAAAGTTTTTTTTCCCTTATTAACATATTATAAGAGTCATGCCAATTTACAGGCTGAGAACACTTATTACCATCCATACCCATCAGCCAGCTATCATGCCAACCATAGTTGAATTTGTTTCTCCAACTGGCGTATGTTATTTGCCCTATAACAGGTTCCAACATTCTGATATAATTTTTCCAAGCATGCATGGATGGAACGCAATGGCAATAAAAATCCATCAATATGAAGTTGTCCTCACACCTGAACTTTCTAATGAGTCTTCTAAAGGAATCTATCTGACAAGGTGTACCCGTAACGAGATACTTCTTTTTACGTTCTATGTTCTTGAAAGCCTCAGCCGTATAACTCTGGATGTACTTGCTCCCGATAGAAGGAATCAATTCTTCCACAGTAGTTGCGATGTAGTGCTCCGCACGTTGATTTGTGGTATCATAGCGACACCCTACAACATTATATCCTTCTTGAAGGAGCTGCTTGCCAATTTCAAAGCCAATGCCTCCACTTGAACATTTTTTCCGAACCTCCTCATCATTACTCCAAGAAGCCCAAGCATGAACATTCGATGGATTCAATGCCAACTCCTTATGACTATACGCACAAACATCACGGCACAAACCACATTGAGTGCATTTGTTGGAATCTATTATATAAGGTTCATAAAAGCCTTTCTTATTCAAACGGATTTGAATAATGTTGCGAGGACATGCTGCCGCACATACTCCACAACCATAACAGTTCTTTATATCTGATATATTATTCATCTATTTCACATTAAATAATTTTCTTACCAAACTAAACTTAGGCAAAACTACAATTCCCAATAAAGGAATAAAAAACAACATGGAATCAAACAAAAGACCGGCAATTTTCCCTTCAAGCGCAAGCCTAGAATACACGAGTGTCTTAGAGAAAGCAAACATGTAATCTATACCATGTACAGATAGAAGCAACAAGCTCATTCTTCCAACATAAGCAAACCAAGCCATTATTTTATTATTTCCACATAGCCTACATATATAATAAATTACGCCACTAGCACATATTGCTACCAATACATTTCCCAACCAATTGGGGAAATACAAAGCATAAAAATATGGCTCGCCAATAAACATTCCAAATACGACGAAACAAAGCATCAATAAGGAGCACCATATTTTGCATTCACTTTTCTCGATATTCATATTATGCGCAATGTTGCCAACATAATAAAAAATAAGTGCAGCCATTCCATGCGCTAGATATAAAGGAACATAATACTTACTTCCTATCATGACACTCAATACCGATAGACAAAATACTGCCCCCCCGAATAACCACTTATTTAAGATCATCCTTGATAGCACATCATAAATAATACGACACCAAAACAAAGCCAACAAAAACCAAAGAGGACCATTTCCTCCATATCCGACCATGACATCACTACCCAACCATGCAGACGAAATGCCAATGGTTCCAAATATCACTTTTTCAGAAATGTCCATGGATAAGACCAAAGAAACAATCAACACAATTCCACAAGTAATAACGTAAGGAACCAGCAAGCCACGTATCGACGATTCCAAGGATTTCTTCCATGGTTTAATATGAAAGAAATAGCCTGAGACCATAAAAAAGAGCGGCATGTGCCACATATATATAAAGTGGTGCAAGACTTCAGGAATTACACAATGTCCACATAGCATTGCAAGAATGGCAATGCCTTTCATCAAATCGAATGTAATATCTCTTTTCGCTCCCATACTTAGAATTTATATTTTTCAGCCAAAGGCTCAAATCCCATCTTTGGCAATAGCACTCTATTTACTCGATAGCTGTAACTCATTTCTTCAAATGACATAGCATCTTCTGTAGGTATCAGTAATTTGCCACAAACCAAATTATCTAGTACGTCCGACAGCCCATCACTATCATTTTGCTTCAGCTTGATTCCATATTTCCAATCATTGGAACATACGTCAGCACCACCCACATCAGTACTTATAACATAGCAACCTAATGCTGCTGCCTGGCTATAAACATTGGCAAAGCCTTCATGCCTAGCAGTTGCCAACAATACTTTTGCCCGATTATAATACTCAAACACGGTCTTGACATCATAAATCATGCCTGTAAATATCAACTTATCCTTATGCTGAGGACAATCCTCAAAGAATTGATCTATCACCTTCTGAAAGTCATCGCCCTCCTTTAGATCAAAGCTACTCGTAATTGGACCAAGCATATAAATCTTCCAGTCTTTCAAGTCCACCTTTCGCAAGGCATTCAAAAGCATTTCGGTATTCTTTTGGTAGCAACCGATACGCCCTACACAAACCATGATATTTTCCTTTTCCGAAAAAGGCTTTCGATTAAGACCATACGAGAGGAACTTCTCGTCATCCAAACAAGGATAGAAATGAAGCAACCCTGTCCAACGCTTACGCTGGCACAAGTCATCCATCAAATGATAAGCTGCTGTATTGGCGACCAGATAAGTGACGTGACGGAAAAAGTAGTCGGTCAACTTATCCTTCACATATCCAGCCAAGCCTCCAGAATAATGGAAGCCATTCTGGTTAAGTTCACGAGCCTGTGGCTCCTCCATGTCACCAAAGACCACTACCTTTCCTTTCGGGTTCTGCTTCTGATAGAGTAAAGTAGCCAACATGTGAACGGCACTGCTACCTGTGAGGAAGAGAACGTCAATGTCTTTGGCATGTGTCAAGATTTCCTTCAAGAACACCTTCCACACATTCTTGTTCTTCGTCCGCTCAATAGTCACCCCCCGATGCAATTTTGGGATTTCCGTCTTACCCAAGTTTTGGGTATATAAATATTTGCATTCGCCTCCCAACTCCTTACCTATATAATAAGGTATCAAGAAAATGTCCTTGGAGAGAAACATTTCTTGAAATTGGTAGGCATAAGCTAAAATTTTTATTGTATTATTCATTATTTTTAAGTCCTTCTTGAATCACAGTAATAGACTCTTCCAATCTAACAAGTGCCATTTCAAAATTCACATTGTCATTAGAAAAATCAGCTATCGCATCACCAAAACCACTTTCTGAAAAATGCTCATATTGAGAAAAGTATTTATAGTAAGCATATAGATTTTTGGCGCATTCCGAATATTGGGGTATTCTTTTTAAGGTTTCAAATACCACTTTTATATTCAACTCATTTTTAACTTCATTTTCTGGAATCAGACTCCTCACCTCTTTTTTGTTTCTTGCCTTCCATAAATATCTTTCTCCACATGGTTCAGTTTTATCAGCTGCTTTGTTCGGTTCATAAGCCCAAAGAAAATTATCTTCCAAATTCATGGTATAAATATGCTCCAACATTTCATCATCAAAAGGCAAGATGCCATTCGCTTTATCACGAAACACCTCGAACTCATCAAAAAGAGCCTTAGCATAATCAATATGCAAAACTTCTGCAATTTCCATTGCATCAGCCTCGGTCACACTACTCAGATAAAGTCCGAGCAAGCAATCCATACAACAATTGCGCAGAAGAAGTCCTATGGGCAATTTGAACAGGACAGAATTGCTCACAGCAACTGACACTTTAGTCAATACTGCGATAGCAGACAAATTAGAACATTGCCTCATTAAGATGCTCAAAAGAAAGCGTTTCTTCTTACCCCCCGTTGAAGAATTTTGGGCAAGAACTAACTTTCGCATATCCTCAACCAGCTTGTTACATTTCAAATTAACAGCTACCCACTCGTTATTAGCATTAGAATTTTTCATCAGACTAAAAATAAAATATTCAATCGATACTCTATAACAGATATCACTAAATTTAATCTATACAGAACTAACGTCAACTCTTTTTGAGACTGCCTTCAACGCTATCTCTAATTTCTCTAGCAATACACATGCTGCATCAATTTCTTTTTCTGAGATTGGCGGAATTCCAGAATGGCCATGTGATGTTTGATGCAAAGCTACTTTTTGCATCAAGCGTAATTCTATCAAAATTGGTTGCAGTTCTTTCAAAAAATCATTATTTTTAAATTCCTCAATCTTCTTTTTTATCCTATATGCCAAATTTATTCCTTCAACATTTGCCATTGATTTGATTTCATCCAACAGTGTGTAAATATCCTTAACTCTATCACCATCTTTTGATAAATAAACAGAATAATTAGGACGGCATAACTTATCCAAAAGGGTTGAAGCCTCTTGTAACTCACCAACATTCACTAATCTAGATAGCTTATAAACCAATATTTCAAAATATTTTCTTAGTTCATTGCCCAAATTTTCTATAGAAGTATTCTCCTTAATGTCCCTTACGCTTTTTGTCGTTGTGTCTAATAAAGTGTGATTTCCATTTATCTTGCACAATTGAAAATTCACCCACTCATTCGTTTCATTTTCTACACTGTTTACTATGTAGTCAAACAAATTATAAAATCCGGTATTATGAGTCAACACAACCTTTTGAATTCCTTTTGTTTTTTCTAAGAAGAAACGCATCATAAATGTTCGGTTTGGTGTGTCCAAGCTATTAAAACAATCATCCAAAACAATCAATGCTTTTTCTCTTTTCTCTACGAAAAAGATAATAGTCTCAATAATTGTTGCAAATTTTACCAAATGTAGAATTGATTCATTGAAAAAACGATGTAAGTCTTTAGCCTTTGGAATCACATTCAATTCATTTTGAATTGTGCAATTTCCGTTATCCATAAGATGCAACTCGACTTCACTTAGCATAAAGTAATCTTTCAAATCTGAATTTACTTGATCTACAATTAATTCTCCAAGATCCTTACTATACCAATTGATAAACTTATCAGCCTTGGAAAAGTATGCCTCATTGACCAATTCCTCTAAATTTATGCTATCAAGTTTATCTATATTACTATATGCTACCAGAAAGACACTGATATCATTGATATTATAGCTATTACTATCTTTCTCATCTACCTCAATGTCTATTTCCGAATCTGCAGCTCTTTTGTATTCCGAAAAAACACGTTCAACTTCATTATCACGTTCTTCTCCAACCATGTTAGAAGGAATGAGTTCCTTTAAAATACGTTCTTTAAAGAAAAACAACTTAACCGCTTCAAACAAGGAAGTCTTTCCTGATCCATTCTCTCCATAAATCAAAGAACTCTTGCCATCAAGAGAAAGAAGAAAAGTTTCCTTAAACGCCTTAAAATTAGATACACATAACGAATTCATTGTATATTATTTTTTAAAGTAGTCCATCAAAATCTGCTTCAACTTTTCCTCTCTTCCATAAAATCTTTTCAAAGGAAGATTTCCGTCCTCATCGAAAATATCTCTAACATCTTGAAATTGAGATTTAGCGTAATATTCAGCCTTAGCTTTTACACCCAAAGACTTTTTAGGCTTGTCTAAAACGACAATGTTGGAAATATCATTATTGACAAATTCATACATAACCTTTCCCCATTCAATCGGCAACTCCTCCCAATCTCTCCGATTAACGACCTTGTCAAAATATACATATCTATTGTACTCATTTGGGTACAAGAGATAATGCGCCAACAACGCATAACCATTCTTCAAATATCCCAAGTGTTCTAAAGTTGCAACGTCAAAGCTACTGCAATCATATTTTTCGACTTTTTCATGATTTGCAATCAACTTATTTATACGATATGTTTCATATTTTACTTGCATTGTTGCTCCTCTAAAATAATAGTATCTCACAATATTCTTTAAAAAGAAGAGCAATTTATCATCAGTTGTCAAACCCTCTGTAAACAAATAATTTACTAAGGCGTATTTAGGATACTGATTTGTATATAGCCCTATTAACTGTATTGATTGGGCAAATTCTGCTGGCATCTTATCCATATCATTGAGCCACTGTAAAATGGTACAAATAGCAGACAAATCATTTATAACTTCTTTATAAGATTTTACGCTAAGGGCAGAATTGCTATCACGAGTTAAATACTCTCTCAGACTACCTTCATTTGTAGTCACCCCTTCTTTTCCTCTTAGGATATGATAATAATAACGAAACAAATCATCAACACTTATGTGCAAATCTTCACATGTAGAATTGAAATCCAACCATTGGTCAATAAAATCTCTTCCTTTTCCCTCAGCTTCTGCGCTTTTATACAAACGGGCTTTGAATATGTCAGAATCCTCCAGAAGTTGTCCTCTGTTATTTATGGTTTCAAAAATTATCAAAGCTCTATCACCAGCCTCTACCATGTCTCTACCATTCAATTCTATTGGCAACAAATATACTCGTTCCAAAAAGAAATTTAAAAAACGAACCTGTTGCTCAGAATCGCCAATGTTATCATAAAATTCTTTGAGCCACTTGTAAATATATAAAGCATTTGCTTCAATTCTACTGATTTTTAGCTCATCTAAATCATACTTGTTTTTCAAATGGCTTGACCATTCATTTTCAAAATCTCGGCTTTCATATCCTAATACAGACTTTATATTATCTTGATCAACATGTTCATAAACTTTAGAACAAATTCGAGGAACAGACTTGTCTGACAAGACAGACTCCACCTGCAATAATCTTGCTAGACGAGTTTTTTCTGGATGAAGGACGGTCAAAACTTTTACAAACAACCAAAGTGTTATCAATCTTTGCTGCCCATCAACAACATTCGGCTTTTTCTTCTCCTCATCATCACTGCGTGCCATAATTATATTCCCAACAAAATAGTCCTTGTCTTGCAAAAAAGCACTCGTTATATCTGAATAAAATTGATAGCAAGTGTCCTTGTTCCATGAGTATGGACGTTGGTATTCTGGTATCACGTAAATGTCCTCTCCATTATTGAAAAGATTCATGATACTTTTCTGTTCTGCTCTTAAAGATAATGCCATAATAATCTATATCTACGTTTTATAACAATCAAACTACGTTTTACTTCTGCTCTTTAAGCCAGTCATTCATTTCAACATTGACTATATCTGCCTGATATATGTCTCTACTTCCGTCTTTTGTACAAAGAGCCTTGTTAGCTTCGTTCAAATTATCATAAATAATATTAGAAAGAAAGACACGTTTATCAAAGTAGCCACTGTTGGCTTCATTGCTTAAATGACATGCTTGATTGACCACATCTCCCATCCAAACAACATCTTGAATGGTTGATCCTTTATTGCCTGCCTTAATCATCAAGGCTCTACCATAATCGAGACCAACTCCCACTTCATACTCTTGATAACCTTTTTGGGATAGCTTATAATTCAATATATCCACCAAACTACAAGCTTTGGCTGCTAGAGATAACATCCCATCAATGTCATTCTTATAATTAGTCTCACACACACACCAAACGCAATCGCCATTGATGTTTACCTCACGACAGGTATCATGACCATTCATCAGCGCAACCATTTCTGAAATAAAACTTCTATATATCTTCGCCAATACTGGTCGCTTATGTGCATCAGTCATATTACTACTGTCTCTTATATCAACAAACAAGGCTGTACAATGTACATAAAAACCATTTGTAAAAGTAAGTTTTGCTCTATCGACAATACCATCAGATTCTTCGAAAGAATCGTTTGGCGCATTTAATATATCATCGATTCTTGACAATGATGAGTCAAAATTATATTTAATATTTGAAGCTTCCATAACTATACAAATAAATAAGAAACAAACATAATTGATATACACACGACAAGTCTTTTAAACCATCGCAAAGCAATTTTATATTGCGCAAACTTTGCTGCACAAATTTTAGAATTGATGTATATTTGGCTAGTCAAATCATCTTGATATTTTTCATCTCCTCCAAACTCTTTAAATTCAGCATAATTCATATCAGCTATCGTTTGAAAGAAAAGATATGACTTGTTAACCAAAGACGGATTATTATCATTTATGTCATTTGAATCAGTTGTTGCTGAAATTGTTTTCAAAGAGTAGAAAGAAGTTTCTACACACATGATTACTACCAAAACTAAAAAGCAGAAAAAGAGACAGCGAAACAAACTAAACTCATACGCTCTAGAGAATTTCAAATAATTCAAGAACGGACTAACAATGTCATTTTTGACACCATCAACAAAGTCTGTCGTAAATAACACAGTAATCATCACACCAATGGTAGCCAACAGAATACCTGCTTTTTGGTCACAATTACTTATCCAGGCATTGATTCTATCAAGAGATAGCTCTAGGCTCTCTATGCTCTTGTATTTTCTCTCTTCTTGACTCATAATGAATATTTTTAATTGTTAAACGATAAGCAGAAAAATGTTCTCCACCTTTGGTAACAGAGTTGATTCTTTTACAATTGTCTGCATTCAAAGCGTTCGAAAGTACTTGGTAAGGAATATTATTCAAGATGACATCGCCATTCTCGCCTGCCGAATTCATTCTTGTAGCCCAAACACAAGCATCACCAATTGCGAATAACTGATTGTTCAAATCTTTGAAACTAACCTTTCCGCTATCAACTCCTATACACAATCCGATTTCCGTCTCAGGTATTCGTCTCAATAGACTTGTCCACCTTTCAAAGAATGGCTTAGAAAACTCCAAGATTTCACGACATGACTTCAACATCATCTCGTAATAATCTTTTCCTTCTTGCTCACACATGTATTCGCTAAAGTAAGCGATAAAGCCATCACCAGTAAAACGATCATACAATCCACAATTTCGTTTAAGAATCTGTCTTGTCGTATTCATAAATTCAATGATGTTTTCTATGTATGTATCTGCACCTGCGCCATAAGTCATCAAGTCCTGAGAACGCCGAATGTCACCAACTAAAACCAATGTATCATGATTGCTCATCTTGTCAATATAAGCGTCATCAACTTTAGAAATCACTTCATCCGGCAATTGAGCAGCCCACTTCAAAACATTCTTATGAAACGAGTCCTCATTACTTGATGTTGCGCATTTTATTTTTATCGGCAATCCTAACTCGTCAACCAAATCATTCTCAAACTCAGCTAATACGTTCTGAAAATAATTGCGATTTCTATTAACTGTAAAATTACGTTGAGCAAAATTTGGAAATAGTTCTTCTGTTGACAACCAAGAAGCCAAAGACCGAACAAATAGTTTCTGCTCCATCTTTTCAGAAGGCTTTAGTATATCGCCATTGTCAGAACGCTCAAAGAATTCTATACCGTACAAATCTTTAAATAAGCTAACAATCTTGCCAGCTTCTTCCTTAGCCTCTTCTTTGTATAAACTTCCATCAGACAAAGAGTAAGGAGACCAATATTTTTCAAAACTCAGCAAAAGTGCCAAGAGATTCATTTTCTTACGCCACAAATCTTTAACTGAATTTTCAGAGTTAGTAGAGCTAGACGATTCTACTCCGACTCTAATTGTTGACGTATCTTTTTGCTTATTTATCTCTTCCATAAAACTAAAATATATAGATTATTGTTATCTTAGTTACATCACTCTAAATGGAATACCAACGCCACACAATTTAATTCGTTGTGCGATGTGAAAATAAAAAAATTACCATAAAATCATTATAATTTTCTATTCGTACACTTTTTTCAAGCCTTCAATATCATTAAGCAAATGCCAATTTTCATCAAACCATTCTAGTGAATTATTCCACCACTGAATCTTTTGCAAAAATTGAATTGTTTCTTCATTATAGCGATAACCGATAACTTTTGCAGGTACACCTCCCACAATGGCATAAGCAGGCACATCTTTGGTGACTACTGCATGAGCAAGAACAACGGCACCATCATGAATTTCCACGCCACCTATCAAAGTCACGTCACTGCCCAACCAGCAATCATTACCAATTTTATTCACCAATTCCCTATCCTTATCATAATACTTGAATTCTTCTATCATTTGTTTTTTGGCAAAAGTTACTCCTTGCACATTGCCATTACCATTCTGCGAGAAGAACAAAGGGCAAGTGGTAGCAAATGGACTTTTATAAGCATGCGTGGCATTGATATACTTGCAACGTGGACCGATGGAGGTAAAACGACCTATCTCTGCACTTACCAAACTTCCACCACCAACATAGGATCCATATCCCAAAGAGCCAAAGAATGAAGTTTGCTCGCCTACCATATTCAGTCCTTCAAATCGGCAACGATAAGAAATATGTGTGGAATACCAAAACTTCACCTTGTCACCATTATGCTTCTTCTGCCATAGATAGAGAAGAAGTTTATAGAGAAGAGGGATTTTCTTTATTATGTTTTTCATCAAATTAAAAATACAGAATAAAAATGAATACGCCTAACCGTTCTTGTCGATTTCACTGTCCTGCAATATATCCGTCCTCATTCAAAGAAAGGAGATATGAATAAGGATTAGAATGCTTAACTTTACGAGATTCTATATAATTTGAGGTTTTCCAAGCTAGAAGACTGACACCCAAACCGATTCCACAACTTAATGCACTGATTTTATCCATCACCAGAGACGGTGTGAAAAAGGTTGCAATGTAATTACCTAATTTGTCCAACCAAGATATTTTACTATCATTTAAAGTCCATTTCACATCATGTAAAGCAGGTAAATAGTCATTCTCGTAAATACATCTTACTCTTTCTTCAAGTTCTGCTAGAGACTCAACACTGTCATAATTTTGCTGATCTGTTAGCTTAGCAAAAGCGCTTCTGAATCTGCCTAACTCGTCCTTTCTCTTACGCTTGTAAGCAATTAAATCTATCATAGAAGCGGTTCGAGAAATCCGTATGCCATTTACAACCATTTTAAACAAAATACCCTCAGCAATTTTTTGTTTGTCAAAGGAAGACAAATTAAAATCAAAGCTTGCAGATAACTCATAAGGCTTATTATAACCTGTTACAAGACACATATGCTTACGCTTGGCCAACTTTGTTGCAAGTAAAGTCATATAATAATCAGCAAAATTATAACTTACTTTTATCCATTCATTACAACCAATATCCATTGCTTTCCGCAATTGACCCTGAATTATGTAAGGGAGTTTACCTAGATGCAGATAAAATTCACTATGTGAATCATCTGTAGGACCTTCACTTACATTGTCCATTTTACGAAAGAAATCCAATGCTGGTTCTGTTTCAGAGAAATTTAAAAATTCCTGTTGTAGATTCATCAAAATGGAATCATGTGGAGACAAACGTAATGGTTTTAATATACCCTCATCATAAAGAAACCTGCTATCATTATTCTTATATGGAGAAGAAATCGCTTCTGGCACAATTGTATCAATCTCATCCCAAAATAAAATAGCATTCTTTATCCATTCACTATCATCTATATCTATTGTTGGATAGTATAAAGCTTTTGTATAACTCATTTTTTCTATTTAATGATTTAATCCGTTGTCAAAAACATCTATTTCATCCACCCTATCACCTTGTAAATCAACAGCCAATCGTATCTGCGATATAGCCAAGGATAGAGTTTCTTGCATTGTTCACCATAATACTCTCTCTCGCCAAGGAAGAAAGAATATAATGCTATCTTCTCCCAAAATGGCTTGTCCTTGAAATCAAGATAGCCCAAGAAATCCTCCTTGATGTCCTTACGAGCACGAGAGGCAGAAGAATATTCTAAGTTTACTTGGGCTACAGGAACATGACAGGTATATAGACTAAAATGCTGATAGAATCTGAATATTCGTTGCAAATCCTCATATCTTCTCACTTTTTCATCAAAAGGATATTGCAAACAGATACTCTTTCTGTAAACTGTAGTTCCGGAGCATTGGTACAGATGCCCGAACACATGCTCCTTGAATGGATTCTTAACAAAACCATCTTGATAAGTTTTACTTAGTTTTTTGTTCCCAGCATTATTGACCACAACTTCAGCTAAGAACATATCAGCATTTGGGATTTTCTCTATGTACTTAACAAAATTTGAGATTGCATCAGGCAACATCTCGTCATCGGCATCAATAAACAGGATCCATTCTCCCTTAGCATTTTTCACACCTGTATTTCGAGCCTTACTAGGTCCACCATTCTCCTGACGAATCAAGCGAATACGTGAATCTTGGATTTCCTCTACTTTAGCTACAGAGTTATCTGTCGAGCCATCATCCACTATTACCACCTCAAAGTCTTGATAAGACTGAGACAAGACACTCATCAGCGACTGCTTGATGGATGCCTCCTTATTATATAAAGGTATTACTACGGAAATCATTTATTATTAATTCATTAGAAATTTTACGAAATCAAAGTCATCAAAATACTTTATGACACAATTAATTCTTTAGTTTTGTATCCTCCATACTCAACTCCCCATTTTGATAAATTTTCATCAAGAGATTAATTAGTTTTGCACGTACAAATGAGCCTTTCATTTTGAAAATGAGAGAAAGCAATATTCTATTGATAAATGTCTCTTGCTTTCTCAAACAATCAATTAAGCACTGTCTGTCAGCATTATCCTTATAGTACCTAGAGCCAATCGCTCCCAACAAAAGACAGAAGATGATTCGCTTCTGCGCATTCTCCTCAAAGGAGTCAATATGAGAACTAAAATCCTCTATCATCGTATGAAATGCGAAAGTTTCCTTTGCTACATTCACTTTATTGGTGATAGAACCAGGAGTGGAGCGATAATAATATACTTTCTCTTTGCAGATTGCCATTCGTTCAACATGCTTGGCAAGGAAGAAAGTCCAATAATTGTCCTCATGGATGATCCCCTCCTTGAAGAAGAGGTCATTCTTAACCAACAAATCTCGACGAATCAAACGATTGGCTGCCGTCACTGGTATCACATCGTAATCAAGCATCATTCGCTTTACTCTTCCTCTATCCGAAACACATTCCGGATAATCAATGTTTTCAAATTGACGCATACGATTATCGTCCGTAATATACGATCCAATTACCACATCTGCTTGGTTTCGCTCAGCCATTTCCACCAATATCTCCATACATCTTGGGATAATCGTGTCATCACTATCCAAGAAATATAGATACTCACCATGGGAAACACGAACTCCCGTATTTCTAGCAGCTGAAAGTCCACCATTTTTCTGATGATGGAGTAGTTCAAAATGGATACCACCGCTATATGTTCTCAGAAACTCTTCAGCGACTGAGACACTGTTATCTGTTCCACAGTCATCGACCAATATACACTCTAGCTTATCGGCTATCGTTTGGTTAGCTACAGACTGAAGACACTCCAATATATAGGGTTCCACATTATATATCGGAATGATTATTGATACTTTAAAATCCATATTCTTAAAATTAGCAGTCTATTTAAGCCATTATCTTTTGCAAACAGTCCACGATTTGTTTAGCTGCCGTTCCTGTCTCCAAGTTTCCATAGAACTTATCAAATTCTGCACACTTCTGGCGGTACTCCTGCTCATTGTAATTTGCAATAGCAGAAACCAATTCGTCATTATTATGACAGAATGGGAAAGGAACCTTGAAATACCAATCTTTCAAGCCACGCATTTTCTGATAAGCCTCAATGTCCTTTGTAAACAAGAACACAGGACGATGCATTAAGTTGAAATCAAACATGGCACTGGAATAGTCACTGATCAGTACATCCGATATAAGAAGAAGGTCTTGCATATCAGGATAATTGGTGACATCCATTACCTTGTCGGAATATTCAAATGCAGGTTTGCCATACCATACGAAATTAGGATGCGCACGGAACAAGAATATCCATTTGCCGCCAGTTTTCTGTTCCAATGTGTGAAGAACACGCTCTGTATCAATGGCATAAGGTTCATTGCTAGGTTCATTTCTGAAAGTTGGTCCATAAAGCACAATCTTGACACCATCAGGGATGCCCACCTTTTTCTTGATATCTTGAACATCCTCTGGTGTGTAATGGAAGAAGATGTCATTACGAGGCAAGCCACATTCCATCACCTCACCATCGTACCAATACCAAGTAAGTTCTTCCTCTGTATGCAACTTACTGCTGGAAATAAATAAGTTTGAAACTTTAGAATGCCATATACTGCCATCTATATATCCCTTACTCAACGTATCTCCAGCCTGACGCTCCACATATTTTGCACCTATCTGACCATGGGGAATATATACAAAGAACTGTGTACTTTTCTTTTTTAAATAGTACTTCGACTTAGCTGTCGTGATAATTACCTTTGCCGTTGCCAGTTCATAAACAGACTTGATTCTAGACATCAAGACCTTACGAATAGGATGCGGAAACTCTAGTTTCATATCGTTCACAAGCCAAACCATATCGTATGGCAATCCGCGTCGCATAATTTCTTGCGCCAGCACCTTGGGAGAATCACCATAACCATTGCCAAAATCGTGTAGAAAAACTATCTTATTATTCTTCACTGGAAGGTAAAAGAACCAATCAATACACTTTTCGAGCAATCTAAAATAAATCTTGTGATAAAGGAATTCTTTAATTTTCATATCAATCGCTACTTTTTTAAGACCCTATGCTTCACCAAAGCCAAGACCTCTTGAAAAACAACTTTATTAAACTTCATTGATAACAACACATAAACAGCAACACCAACCAGTATCTGGAATATTAACAACAGGTATATATTAAAAGATAATTTACCTATAAAATAGACAATGAATGCCATTAACACTGCCGAATAGAAACTCTTGGATATATCCAGAAATTGTTTTTTCAATGGATAGTCAATATATTTTCTGTTTGGATAAGCATTGATTACCAAAGCTATGAGTGAATAGAAAAATTGGCCTATTGCTATAGCGAGCGGACTGATGAACATACAAATCACCAATATAGATACCATCAATGGCTTCTTATACACCTCTAATTTAAGTAAGGTATCAGCCCTGCCCACTGCTTTCAATGCCTGAATATTAGCAGCTCCCAATAAATCAAAGCAATTCATCAAACAAATAACTTGCATAAATGGAACAACGGCTATCCACTTGGAGGTATAAACGATTTGGACAAAATTGTCTGAGACCGCTGCTAAGCCCAGCAAACCGGGCATCAACACAAAACTTGCCGTCTGCATAGTTTTACTCAAAGCTCGCCTTATCGCAATTTTGTCATCTTGCAGTTTACTCAGTGCTGGAAACAAAACAGTATTGATGGAAGAGCTAATATTATTATACAAGATACCAGGTACCCCTTCACCTCTATTATAATACGCCAAATCTGCTGTTGTATATCTCAAACCAATTGCATATCCTTTCATCTGTGCAAAAAAAGTTCCCATCAAGTTGGAAGCTGTCAGTTTCCATCCATAAGAGAACAAACTTTTAAAACGCTCCTTAGAGAACATTCTCTTGGGTCTCCACCGAACTATCAATAGCAAAACTATTGTATTAGCGATGGTACTTACCAAATTTTGTCCGACCAAGGCCCAAACTCCACACCCTTGCAATACCATAGACAACCCTACTACCGCAGACAAGAGGCTTCCTGACAAAGTAGAAAAGAAGAACTTCTTAAATGCTAAATTTTTGGATATCATTGAACTATGAACTCCAGATAGAGCACCTATCGGCATACCCAAGGACATAACACGGATGACAGATGTTATTTCTGGACTTTTAAATAAAGCGGCGAGCAGAGGAGCAATTAAAAATATAATCACATAAACAGTTGAAGACAGAACGATATTAGTATAAAATACCGTGTTGTAATCAAGTTCATCAGCATCTTTCTTCTGAATCAAAGCCGTGCCAATTCCGGTGTCTATAAATGATCCTATCAGAATAATCAGCATACCAGACAGAGCTACCACTCCAAAATCTTCTGGTGCCAACATTCTGGCAAGAACAACAGATACGCAAAAAGATATTAGTTGAGTAAGTACTCTTTGCAGCAACTGCCAAACGAAACTAGACAAAACTTTTTCTTTCAATACACCATCCATCCTGATTTATTTTTTGAAGTATCAATCGTTTCGGCAATAGCATTCAATTCTTCCACTGTATTGAAAGAAAAAACTTGCTTTTCAGGAATCAAAGTTATCTGTGCACTTTTACCTATCGTATCAAAATAAGTGAATGAATGAAGAAGTCCCATCTCGTTTGTTGGTGATTTGAGATAATCATTGCCATTGTACCCAAGCTCGTTTCTGTATAGTTCCAATGCTTCTAGGAACAAATCTGCATTGCATCTAAAAATACATTGGTCATGAATGCCTACAGGCACTTCTCCATCCTTTTTCTTAAAATAAGACTTCTTGATTTTTGCCTTGGAGAAATCACCATTTTCTGTATAAACATCAAAATATGCGTATGGATTCATGTCAACAGAACATCCAACCAAGATCGGAGTAACGCTATCCAACTTCGCTTCAATCATACAAGAAAAAGGCTGCTCAGAAACGAAAAAGGCATCCCCCCAACAGAATGTACAGTCGAAGTTCTGTTTCAATTCGTTCTTTACTATCATAATGGATTTCAAGACAGACTCGGCATCACCCTTGCCTGTAATAATTGGACGAAGATTGACATCTTTCACACCATTTTCCAAAAGTACTTTTTGAAAATGGGATTCTGTCTTAAAATTACAGATAACATAAATATCATCATAATAAGGTATAGCGCAATCTATCGCATTAGCTATCACAGGCTTGCCGTTCACCAATGCCAGCCCCTTAGGAAATCCCCCCATTCGAGTGGAGAATCCAGAAGCCACGAAAATCAATACTTTTCTCATAAGTTATAGTTTATTTAATTCAAACATGTTCTAACAAATACATTGAAATCAACAACATCATTCACTGCCAAGACTATATATCCCAAAGAGGTAATACACTGGTCGTTGCCCATATCTGTCTTATCACCGACATATACAATGTCGGATGGATTCAACGAAAGTTGCTTGGTAATAATTTTTGTAATGACACCCTTATTGTAACAACTGTTCATTACATCAATAGTCGTATTGCCATTGATATATGCCGTATATTTTGCCTTGCCATCCTGTAAAGGAATGTTCTCCCAAACCAAAGCATCTATAATTTTCTTTGCTTCGGCTCTATTTTGCAATGGCTTGATAGAAAGGATACAATTTCCTCTATTCTCAAAATTAGAGACGTTCAGGTTCCAACCTCTCTTATTCAGCGCCTCCAACATTAAGTTTGTCATCTCATAGTAATCCCCATTCAAGTCAAACAGATTCAAGATGTTTCTCTTATATGAGATTTCACCATCGTTCACCTCATATTCACAGTTACCTCCATTGCAGAAAATTGAGAATGGTTCTGGAACACTGGATGTTCTTTCTAAAGCTTCCTTAAAGAAGCCCTCCAGATCTAAGAAGTGCTTTGCTGAATTACCACTTATAATCATCATCTTGCCAGAAAACGCTTGATACAACAAGCCTATATTTTCCACAGAAATACCACGCATAAAGGAATCCTTTGAACTGCTCCAGATAGTATCATCAAAGTCAAAATAATAATACTTCTTGCTCAAATAAGGCTTGTAGTAATCTTTCATGATGCACTTCGCAAGCAATTCCGGATCATGTGTTTTAGAACCTGCCTCACTCAGTTCATTGATGAGTGTCTGACTTTCCCATTGTCCCTCTAGCTTTGCCATAGACTCATCTGCATTTGAATTGATGATAATTTTCACATCATCCAACGGAAGATAATCTTGTAAGATATTCAACATGCCAGAAGCAGAGATTCCCTTCATATCTCGGTCTTCCTTGTTGTTCATCACCAAATACTTTGCAGCCTTTGCCTCCTTTATCTGCTTATAAAAACCTTGGTGCATATAAGTTGGTATCAAGGATGACCATTGAGTACCAGAGCTAAATATGATTATGTCTGCTTGTTCTATTAGCTTGGAAGTCTTCACATCCACACAAATGTCCTCGTCTAGTGATGGTACATACTTCTGCCCTTTCTCGTTCAGCAAGACAACCTTTGAAATTGGGTCAGAGGCATTGTCGTATGTAACGATAACTCCCTCGTCAGATATAATGCGGCCACTCTTGGCTTCGGCATATAAATACAAATTAATGTCTGATATCAGATGAACATGGTTTTCTATTCCCAAAATGTCTGCCATCAATAGACCAGCTTTAGAAAGTGAGTTACCATTGATTGCTGCAGCAGAAGCATAAAACATATTTGAAATAGAAAAGTCATTCAAGTCTGCTGTCAGTATGCTCGCTCTAACTTTCCTAGACAATCCCACAAATTCCTCAAAGAAGAAATTCTCGATCAAAGACAATAGGATTCTCTCTTTTTTATCACAAAGTTCCTTATCATCTACCAACTCGCGTATGGAAGCAAACGCATTTTTTGTACGCGCAACAGCATATTCATAAGACTCCTGCCATTTGGGTTTACTAAATCGTTCCTCAAATAAGTCAAGCAATAATTTCTTATCATTCGTGGTTGTATCTTGGTGATTACTCAATCCATTGTATAACTTGAACTGTGTCAATTGATTCTTGCGCAAGTCCGACGGTCCCAGAATCTTTCCTCCAAAGATTTTGCGACATTCACCCGTTGACTTTCCATTGTCATAAGCAGATATTACCACATCTACTTGCAAAGAGTTGCCATAAAGTTGATGCAACCCAGTTTGTAAGGCAATACTACCTGTACCGCCTGCAAATATTAATACTTTTTTCATTGTATATCAATCATTTTTTTCTCAACTTTATTTTTTCATTCCAGCCTACAAGCAGCAATATCACTAGCATTGCCACACTAGCCATCATTCCTTCTTTCATGCCTGCTGGCATAAACTTAAATTGCACCTCATGCTTACCCTTGGGAACAAACACGGACGATAGTCCCAAATTCACTTTATGCAACACGGATTGTTTTCCATCTACATAAGCCGTGAATCCCTTATCCGCAGGAACACTGTAAAACACAAAATTGTCCCTCGTCAAAGTTATGTCAGAGATAAAGCCCTGAGTATTTCCTATGAATCTATCTGAGGCATTCTTTCTTCGTTCTGTCACAACACTGTCCATATTATAAGGCTCGGCCACTAAATTACCTCTTTTCAAGTACTTAACAAAGATGTGCTCCTTTTCTTTTGGTACAACCAAATGGGATAACATGGCATACGGAACATCTGGCTTGTCAGAATCATTCAGCATGGAGTCAACAACATCCTCAGTTAGATAAGTGTCGTATGTAAATCCCATAGGGATATAATCTTTATTTCCCACAACCTTATAGCCTTGGTCGTTGTATTCTATTTTTTCTTTTACCGACATCAAGGCATAAAAACTGGGCTTATAATCTTTTGGTACAAAGGTGTTGGAAAACTCCACATGATTGCTATCGGTAATGGTTGTAAACTTATATAGGTTTGTATTAAGCACAGAATGGAATGTAGATACACTTGGACGGTTCATCAACAGTCCCAAATTCGGATAACGAGACTCAAACGCTGTGCGATAAAGCATGGACGCATCACTGTCTTTTCTTGGAAGCTTGTTATCTAGTAAATAAGGGCGAACAATATCTGCTCTATCTTTATCGTCAACCAGAGAGAATCCTGCATCGGAACGCAGAATATGGAAACATATCATCTGTAAACTGGCACAAATAAGAATACCATACTGCAACGATTTATATGACTTCTTGCTAATGACATAAGTTGACAAACAAGCCAATGAAACAATCAGTACTAAAAGATAAAACGCAAATTGCCATTGATTCACCTTTTCTTGAAGCCCATCCCCTCGCAACACAGAAAAAGCAAACACGCCCAACGCCACAATGCTATAGCCTACAAGGATTTTATATGACAGTTGTATCTTGTCACGATGCGCATCCATCCATTTAACTGTCGCCAATGTCAAGAATAGAGACAAAGCGTATGCCCATCGAGTATAATTAGGATTGGTAAATAATGATTCCTAAGACATAGCCAAATTTTTGAGCAACTTTTTGTGTTAATAAATACAAAAGAGGTGTTTTGGAACATACAGGCACTACAATATAGGTAGCAGAAATGGTCAAAAATGAATTTTCTGTTACAAAACAACACGGAACTCGTTCTTTTAATAGCGTATGGCTAGATTCCTAATTAGTTATCCGTGTTTGTGTCTTTACAAGACTCTAAATGGCAGTAGCACAGACTGCTATAGTTCACTTGTTTCGGACTTATGATATTGCAAGTTTCTCATTGCTGCTCTTTGAATC
>CDZB01007181.1_pt1 | contig 49850 bp, 32 predicted proteins | sample 554961 | NCBI WGS metagenome assembly CDZB01 (sample SAMEA3182106, study PRJEB8094) | gut metagenome | biome: human; feature: gut; material: Stool; isolation source: human stools | place: Canada | collected 2013-02-26 | reverse complement strand
ATCGAGAAGAAGTAATAACGCAATGTAACTTCAAAGGAAACAATGAAAAAGAATTTAAATATCATCATATTGGGTCTCGCAGCGCTCTCCCTGAGCAGCTGCAAGACACTCTACGGAAAGTATGAGCGTCCGGAGGTGAAGACCAGCGGTATCGTTCGCGATGTAGCTTCTGATACAGATACATTGGCTGTAAAGGATACTACTACCTTCGCCAATATCCCTTGGCGCAGTGTCTTTACCGATCCTCAGCTCCAGTCAATCATTGAGAAGGGATTGAACAACAATGTCAACCTCCTCAATGCGGCTTTGAACGTGAAGATAGCAGAAGAGCAGCTGAAGTGTGCCAAGTTGGCATTCGTGCCTGCCTTGTCTTTCTCTCCTCAGGGAACTATCGCTTCCTGGGATGGTAACGCTGCTACCAAGACTTACAGCTTGCCTGTTACAGCCAGTTGGATGGTTGACCTCTTCGGTAACCTGCTCTCTCAGAAGCGTGGTGCCCAGATGGCTCTGCTCCAGTTGCAGGACTATCAGGTATCTGTAAAGACCAACCTCATCGCCAATATCGCCAACATGTATTATACCTTGTTGATGCTCGACAAGCAGGTGGAGCTGGTTAACAATATGGAAGGTTTGACCAAGAATACTTGGGAGACCATGAAGGTGCTGAAGGATACCAAGATTGGTTATCGCGGAACTTCCGTGCAGGCTGCCGAGAGCAACTACTATGCTGTGTTGACTCAGAAGACCGACCTGATGCGTCAGATTCGCGAGACAGAGAACTCCCTGAGTCTTCTCATCGGCGACCAGGCTCATTCCATTGCCCGTGGCAAGCTGGAGAATCAGAGTCTTCCTGCAACATTCTCTACCGGTGTAGGCATCCAGTTGCTCAACAACCGTGCTGATGTTCACGCAGCCGAGATGAATCTGGCTCAGTGCTTCTATGGCATAGAGACCGCCCGCAGCAAGTTCTATCCATCCATCACCATTTCTGGTACAGGTGCATTCACCAACTCCGCTGGCGCAGGCATCGTGAATCCAGGCAAGTGGTTGCTTTCTGCTGTTGGTTCATTGGTTCAGCCTATCTTCCAGAATGGTAGAATCATTGCCGGATTGAAGGTGGCCAAGATGCAGTATGAGCAGGCCTACAACACCTGGCAGAACACCGTGCTGAAGGCTGGTAGCGAGGTGAGCAATGCCCTCGTGCTCTACAACTATTCTGACGAGAAGGGTAAGGTGGAGGCTAAGCGCATCGCCGTACTCGAGAAGAATGTGGAGGATACACGTAAGTTGATGTCAGAGGCTGGCGGTTCTTATCTGGAGGTAATCCAGGCGCAGTCTTCTCTGCTCAACGTACAGCTCTCTAAGGTAGCTGATGACTTCTACAAGATGCAGGCAGTGGTAAACCTCTACTATGCATTGGGTGGAGGAGCTAAGTAATTTATAGTTTATAGTTAATAGTTAACAGTTCATAATTATGGCTAGTATAATAAGTCCAAAGGCAGAGGTTTCTCCAAAGGCTAAGATTGGAGACAACTGCAAGATCTATCCATTCGCCTATATCGAGGACGATGTGGTCATCGGCGACAACTGTATCATCTATCCCTTCGTGAGCATCATGAACGGTACTCGCATGGGTAATAACAATAAGGTGTTCCAGGCAGCCGTTATCGCTGCCCTCCCACAGGATTTCAACTTTACCGGTGAGGAGAGTGAGGTAGTGATTGGCGACAACAATACCATCCGTGAGAACGTGGTTATCAACCGTGGTACACACAAGGATGGCAAGACCGTTCTGGGCAACAACAACTTCCTGATGGAAGGTGCCCATATCTCTCACGATACCGTAATCGGCAATGGTTGCGTATTCGGTTATGGTACCAAGATTGCGGGCGACTGCGTGATTGGTAACGGTGTCATCTACTCAACATCCGTAGTAGAGAACGCCAAGACTAGAGTAGGCGACTTGGCGATGATTCAGGCAGGTACCACCTTCTCTAAGGATATTCCTCCTTATATCATTGCCGGTGGAAAGCCTGTGAAGTATGCAGGTCCTAACACCATCATCATGGAGGCAGCCGAGGTTACCGAGAAGGTTCGTAAGCACATTGCTAATGCCTACCGACTGGTATTCCACGGTCAGACATCCCTCTTCGATGCCATCAACCAGATCAAGGATCAGGTGCCAGATGGTCCGGAGATTCAGAACATCATCCAGTTCCTGGAGAGTTCAGAGAAGGGTGTCATCACTAAGATGTAAAATTTGCTAAGAAGGATTTGGATCCTTCAGTTTGCTATTATGTTTGGTTAAAATTCAAGTCATACCTATTTGAATTTTACTCAGTATCTTGAAAGGGCTGGCCGTGAGGTCGGCCCTTTTTAATGTTTGATAGCATGGTTGATACAACTATCCCTAATAGAAAGAGATTCTATCCCTAATAGAAAAAATCTATCCCTAATGGAAAAAGATTCTATCCTTAATAGAAATCTCCGTTCAACGTCGCTGAACGTACATTCAACGTTGCTGAACATACATTCAACGTCGCTGAACGTACATTCAACGTCGCTGAACGGAGATTTTCATTAGGCTTAGCAACAATTTCCTTATGCAGCGATATTCTCTTCCCCTAATAATTAATTGAATAAATGCAAATAAATGCAATTTTATTTTGTTATCTCTTCGTTTATGTGTATCTTTGCAAACAATTTGGGTAATTATGCCCTTCCGGTCTGAAAATAAATAGATTTAGAAATGAGAAAGAAACAATATAAGCCTCGCAATCATCGTGGATTGCAGGTCGTTACTTTATGCATCAGCACCGCCATGGTGCTTGTTTTGTTGGGATTGGTCATCTTTTCCGTATTGATGGGAAAAAACCTCTCTTCCTATGTCAAGGAGAACCTGGTGGTACAGGTGATGCTGGAGCAGGATGTTACCAATCCTGAGGGCTTGCAGATGTGTAAGCGCCTGAAGGCACGTCCTTATGTGAAAGGTCTGACCTATATCTCCAAGGAACAGGCTTTGCAGGAGGCTACCCACGATCTGGGTACCAATCCTAGCGAATTTGCCGGTGTGAATCCTTTCCAGCCATCTATCGAAATCACGACACAGGCGGATTATGCCAACAATGATTCCCTGAAGTGGATAGCCAAGGAGCTGAAAAGCTATTCGCGCGTGACGGAAGTAAGTTATCAGCATGACCTGATAGAACAGGTGAACAATTCGCTCACCAAGATAAGCATCGGTCTTCTTATCGTAGCCGCCCTGCTTACCTTTATCTCGTTCTCGCTTATCAACAATACGGTGAGACTGGGCATCTATGCCCGCCGATTCTCCATCCATACCATGAAGCTGGTGGGTGCTTCCTGGGGCTTCATCCGCAAGCCTTTCATCAAGAGGGCTGTATCGGTAGGTGTGGTTGCGGCTTTGCTTGCCGATGGTTTCCTCGGTGGATGCCTCTATGCCTGGTCGCTTCACGAGCCGGAACTGGTCAATGTGCTCGGCTGGCAGGAGCTTGCCATCACAGGCGGTTCGGTCTTCCTCTTCGGTATCATCATTACGGCTCTCTGTGCCAATATCTCGGTGAACAAGTTCCTCAAGATGAAGGCGGGAGATCTCTACAAAATTTAAACATTACACATTAAACATTATATATAATGGATAAGAAGAATTTAGCATTTGACAAGATGAACTTCATCTTGTTGGCAATTGGTATGGCAATTGTCATCATCGGTTTCCTCCTGATGAGCGGCGCTGGCTCTAACGAGCACTCTTTCGATGCTGATATTTTCAGTATTCGCCGTATTGTAGTGGCACCAACCGTTACCCTGATTGGTTTCCTCTCTATCATCTATGCGGTTATACGCAAGCCGAAAGACAATTAAGAGTTTATTGTTAATATACATATTTAAATTAGATGGATTTTATTCAGACTATCATTATCTCTATCGTAGAGGGATTGACCGAGTTCTTGCCAGTGTCTAGTACAGGTCACATGATTATTGCCGAAAACTTGTTGGGTGTAGATATCCAGGATAAGTTTGTCAACGCCTTCACAGTCATCATCCAGTTTGGTGCCATTCTTTCTGTCATCTGCCTGTATTGGAAGAGATTCTTCTATCCGGATGCAGTGAAGACAGGAGAGAAGACCTATTGGAAGGCGATGTTCGATTTCTATGCCCGCCTGGTGGTTGGTACACTGCCTGCCGTGGTATTGGGTCTTGCCTTCAATGATTTCATCGAGTCAAATCTGGGAAATGTTCAGCTGGTAGGTTGGATGCTTGTCATTGGTGGTGTATTCATGCTCTTCTGCGATAAGATTTTCAATAAAGGCAGCGAGCAGACTAAGCTTACTTACAAGCGTGCCCTGACTATCGGTTTCATCCAGTGTATTGCGATGATTCCGGGTGTGTCTCGTTCCATGTCAACCATTGTGGGTGGTATGTCGCAGCGACTCACTCGTAAGGCTGCTGCCGAGTTCTCATTCTTCCTGGCTGTGCCTACCATGTTTGGTGCCACCTGCCTGGAGGTTTATAAGCTGATTAGCCATGGTGGCGGTTCGTTGCTCACTCAGGGCAACAACCTGGTTACCTTACTCTTGGGTTCCGTGGTAGCATTCATCGTTGCCATTCTCGCCATCAAGTTTTTCATCAATTATGTCACCAAGTACGGTTTCGCAGCTTTCGGCTGGTATCGTATTGTTATCGGACTCATCATCATCATCTGCGGCCTTTGCGGTGTAGATATGCAGATGGTTGACTAAAATAAGAATATGGATTTTAGAAAAGGAGAAATTATAGCCATCGACAAGCCTTATCGCATGTCGAGCTTTGGAGCATTGGCGCACGTTCGCTATCTGCTCAGCAAGAAACTCGGCTTCAAGGTGAAGATAGGACATGCCGGTACGCTCGATCCCCTTGCTACGGGTGTGTTGGTGCTCTGCACGGGTAAATGTACCAAGCAGATTGAGCAATTGCAGACACATACCAAGGAATATACGGCAACGCTTCAGTTGGGTGCTACCACAGCCAGCTACGATAAGGAGCACAGTGTAAACCATACTTTCCCAACCGAGCACATCACCCGTGAGCTGGTAGAGGAGGTGCTGAAGCAGTTTGTTGGTGAGATTCAGCAGGTCCCGCCTACCTATAGTGCCGTGAAGGTGAATGGTGACCGCTCTTATGCCCTGCGCAGAGCAGGCGAGGAGGTGCAGCTGAAGCCTAAGACCGTGCGTGTGGATGAAATCGAACTCACCGATTACAACGATGAGGAGAAGACGGCAAGCATCCGTGTGGTTTGCGGTAAGGGTACTTACATCCGATCCCTGGCACGCGACATTGGTCGTGCCCTGGATAGCGGTGCCTTCCTCACAGCCCTCCGCCGTACCAAGGCAGGAAGCTTCTCGGTAGAGAACTGCATCGACTTTGACCATTTCCAGGAATGGCTCGATGCACAGGAGATAGAAGACAGCCTTGCCAATAACTAGGCTCGAATTTCGAGAAATGTCATTAATAGTAAATCATCTTAAGAAAGGAGATATAATATCACATGAAACTATCACAATTCAACTTTAAGTTGCCAGCTGCTCAGGTGGCACTTTATCCACATAAGACTAAGCGTGTGGTCAAGACTGCTAGTGGTGAACGTACTTTCGAGATTACCCGTCGTGACGAGTCTCGACTGATGGTGCTCCACAAGAAGTCTGAAACCATCGAGATGTATAAGAAGGACGAGAATGGCAAGGATATGGTGGATGCTGATGGCAATCCAGTATTCCTGCAGTTCAAGGATATCGTCAACTACTTCGAAGAGGGTGATACCTTCATCTTCAATGATACGAAGGTATTCCCAGCGCGCCTTTATGGTACCAAGGAGAAGACCGATGCCAAGATCGAGGTGTTCCTGCTCCGTGAGCTGAATGCCGAGATGCGCCTTTGGGATGTGCTGGTAGAGCCTGCGCGCAAGATCCGTATCGGCAACAAGCTGTTCTTTGATGATGTCAACGAGATGGTGGCCGAGGTAATCGATAATACCACCAGCCGTGGCCGTACCCTCCGTTTCCTCTATGATGAGGATGGCAACCACGATGTCTTCAAGCGTTCGCTCTTTGCTTTGGGTGAGGCTCCGCTTCCTCGCTATATCATCGATGCCCGTGAGGATCATCACGCTACAGAGGATGATATGGACGACTTCCAGTGTGTATTTGCAGAGAAGGAGGGTGCCGTAACTGCTCCTGCTACAGGTCTTCATTTCTCTCGTGAGTTGATGAAGCGCTTGGAGATCAACGGCATCAACGAGGCTTACATCACCCTGCATTGCGGATTGGGCAACTTCCACGAGATTGAGGTTGAGGACCTTACCAAGCACAAGATGGATTCTGAGCAGATGATTATCTCTAAGGAAGCTTGCGAACTGGTGAATAGGACCAAGCTGGAAGGTCATCGCGTATGCGCCATCGGTACCAGCGTGATGAAGGCTACAGAAACTGCTGTAGGTACAGACGGAATGATGAAGGAGTTTGATGGATGGACCAATAAGTTCATCTTCCCTCCATACGATTTCGGATTGGCTGACTGTGCTGTTGCCAACTTCTATCATCCAGAGTCAACCTTGATGATGTGTACCGCTGCCTTTGGTGGTTACGATCTGGTATATGAGGCATACAAGAAGGCTGTGAAGAATGGCTATATGTTTGGTTGCTATGGTGACTCACTGTTGATACTTCCAGACTAAATGGTGGAATAAACAGTTTTTGTACATATAGAAGTAATTGATATTCAGTAGATAAACTGAGTTATCCACAGTTTTCGTAAAAGTGTGAATAAGTATGTATAAAGTATATTTAAGCCTTGGTACGAATCTGGGCAACCGGAAGCGTAATATTCGTGAGGCTATCGATAAAATAGGAGAGCAGATTGGCGTGGTAGAGCGCCAGTCTGCTCTTTACGAAACCAAGCCTTGGGGCTATTCTTCGCCCAATGACTTCATCAATTCCTGTGTGATGGTTCTCACCGCCATGGCCCCTCGCCAGGTGTTGGAGGCTACCCAGCGTATAGAGCAGGAGATGGGCAGAACCCTGAAGTCTGTAAATGGGGAATATCACGACCGCATCATCGATATCGACATTCTGATGATAGATGATCTGGTCATTGATGAGCCCGATTTCAAGATTCCTCATCCTCTGATGGAAGAACGCGATTTCGTGATGAAACCTCTGAAGGAGATATTAGATTAAAAAGAGTTTATGCAATTGTTCAGCAGTTATCACATACTTTCATGGGCAATCGTATCGATAGCTTTGATTGCTCTTATGGGATTCTATGTTGCCAGCTTGCGCTCCACCGTGAGGAGGCAAGCTAGCATCATCCGTTCTATGCAACGCCAGTTGCAGAATCTCCTGGCTTCTTCTCCTGTGGATGATGGAGCTTCTTTTAGAAAACGATCTTCGAATGGAATGCAGATAGGAGATGTAGCTGACCAGGCACTTCATGTCTTGGATGCAGAGCAGGAGCTGTTTGTTAAAACCACCCTTTATATGAAGGAGCACGCTCCTTTTATCAATCCGGATTTGCGCATTGATGATTTGGCAAAAGCATTGTGTACCAATCGTACAACCTTGGCAAACTGCATTAAGAAATACACTTCTGGCGACCTTACTTTATTGCAGTATATCAATCATTTTCGCATAGATTATGCGGTGCAGTTATTGGCTGATCCGAAGAATAAACAGACCATTTCGCAGATAGCTGAGGCAGCGGGCTATCGTTCACGTAGTGTATTCAATCGCCAGTTTGCCTTGATTTATCATTGTTCTCCATCTGTTTTTCGGGAGAATTCTCTTTGCCAGGCAGAAGGAGAGATTCCTTCTGATTTGGAAAATACGCTGGAAAAATAGGCAAGCGAAGAGAATCCGCATTCGAAGGCAACTTCCTGGAGTCTCTTCTCGGGCTCTTTCATCATGATTCTCTTTGCCTCGTCTATGCGCAAGCTTGCTACCCAACCGCTGAAGTTCATGTCATATTCATCCTTGATGAATGTAGATAGGTAGGTCTTGTTGGTATATAGTCTGGAGGCGAGTTCTTTCAGGGTGAATTGCTCGTGCGTATAAGCTTTGGCTTTCACCCATACTGCTATTCTTGGACGTAGGATATCCCTGAAGTCCTCCTTGTATGGCTTTTTTGTTCTGCTGGTTGCAGCAACTTCTTCCCCTTCAGCTTTTTCTTCCTCTTCTTTCTTTTTCCTTTCCTTATGGCTCAAGTTGTTTGATTGTGTCTTGTCCATAACGGCAATCATCTCTTCGGTTGTTGCTCGGCGCAGGGTTTCGTATTCATTAGCATACTTGATGAAGTTGACGGTGATATATATATACACAGCAACGACGTAGAACTGGACGAGCCAGTTGATGACTGCTCCGGAGGTGATCGAAACTACGCCGAAGGCAAGCAGAATATAGAATAACCAATGGCTGATGTTAAGCCACCTTACATTGCTCTTCTTGTTGGAAGAGAAATAATTTGCAAGCAATTCATTGCACTGTAAATAGCTTCTATGAAAGAATATAATATGTTTGGCACATAGTTCGATGACACCCAGCAAGGAGACGATGAGCAGGATTTGTCTATACGCTGCCAGAGCATCGACCATGGCGATGAGTGCAATAAATGCTGTAGCTCCAAACTTGATTGCTGTTATCTTGCAACGTTGTCTGGAAATATAGGTATAGTCGATCAGACTGCCAAACGAAAAGGTAAAGCAGATGCCTATGAGATAGAACAGGATGGTATCGAAACTTGCGACCCACTCGTTTTCTCGGGTCCACAGACCATTAAAGGTGGCAAGCCAGATCCAAATGTTTATGCTCGTCATCCACATACCGGCGGCTAACAGCCACTTGGATTTCCGGTAGGGAGCATAGACATCTGTCTTGGGTGACTTGAAGAAAATAAGTACGAGACCTAGGATGCAATAAATGAAACTAGTCATCGTTACTAAATATGTAAAATTGCGCTCTAAGAAACTGATCATAGTTTATCGTCTTTTGCTTGATTACACTTTTTACTTATATAGGAGTCTGTTTGCTGTAGCATTGAAAACTTGTTTCCTAATAGTTGACTACAACTTTCCGTCTGCAAAGTTACAAAACATTTTCCTAAAAATGAAGTTTTCTTGTTCTAAATTTGCAATAAGTTGATTTTTAATTAGTTTTAGACACTTTTACCCCCCCCTATTGTGTCCGTTTTTTTTACGTTTGACCTCTATAGAACACGATTTTTTTTCTTTTTGTTTAAAATGAAATACCCTGATTTTCTATTTTTTAAAGTCTGTCTTACCCTTTTATTCTATCTTTGTACGCAATTAAAAGATGTAATAGTATAGATAATAATTAAGATAATCATATTATGGTATTTGATAGAATTGTATTAGTAGCTATATTGATGATGAATTGTTGTTTCCCGCCTCTTACAGCCAATTCGGCTGAGCAGCACAAGCAGGTTCAGCAGTTTGGGCAGACTAGGCAGTTGGGTATCAAAACCAACTTGCTTTACTGGGCTACAACCACTCCCAACTTGGGATTGGAGATGGCCGTAGGAAATAAGCATACTGCTCAGGTATTCTTTGGCTTGAATCCTTGGAAGCAAAGTGGCGGCGACCATTCCAGTCTTCGTCATTGGATGGTGATGCCTGAGTATCGCTACTGGTTCAATCAGAACTTCGATGGTTGGTTTCTCGGTGCTCATGCTTTAGGAGGACAGTATAATGTAGGTGGCGTGAAGTTTCCTTTCGGGTTATTGAAAGGATTGCGCAACCATCGTTATGAAGGATGGTATGCCGGAGGCGGCATCACAGCCGGAAAACAATGGAATCTTTCTAAGCACTGGAACTTCGAGGCTTCGCTCGGATTGGGCTATATTCATACCAAATATGATAAATTCGAATGTGGTACCTGTGGTGAAAAACTCAAATCTGCCCATAAGAATTATGTGGGACCCACCAAGGTGGCTCTTTCCCTCATTTATTTAATTCCGGGTAGAGCAGATGAGAAACGCTCAACAGATGCTCCTCAGATTATCGAGACCATTCTGCAGCCTAAGCAGAATGTACTGAAACCGGTTCTGCAGTTGCAGGCAGTCGTTGCCGAGGCTCCAAAGATCCGTCATCTGGATAAGCGCGCCTATATCGATTTCCCTGTGAATAGGATAGAGTTGCGTGCTGATTATCGTCGCAATCCTGCGCAGTTGGATAGCATCATCACTACCATCAAGGCATTGAAAGCGGATAAGAACCTGCAGGTGATGGGCATCAATATCCATGGTTTTGCTTCGCCGGAAGGTTCGTATAAGCATAATGAGTATCTGGCAAAGAATCGTGCCATCACCCTGACAGAATATGTCCGCAAGATGGTAGAGTTGCCTGACAGCATCTTCACCGTATCCTCTACAGCCGAAGACTGGAATGGATTGTGTGAATATATCAAATCAAGCAACTTGGAGAAAAAGGAGCAGCTTCTTGCGATAGCCCAGAATGAAAAGCTGGATCCAGATGCTCGTGATGCGAAGCTGAAGCAACAATATCCTGCACAGTATCGCAATTTGCTCACCACCTGCTATCCGGCTCTCCGCCATAGCGACTACCACATTACTTATAAGATTAAGCCATTTGATGTGGAGGAGGCAAAGCAGATTATGAAGACCAAACCGCAGCTGTTGTCGCTCAATGAGCTGTTTATGGTGGCTCAGACTTATGAGGTAGGTTCCAAGGAGTTCAATGAGGTGATGGAGCTGGCAGTCCGTATGTATCCAACGGATGAAACCGCCAACCTGAATGCTGCCATTATCCGTTTGAACAACGGAGATGCCGATGCTGCCAAGCCATATTTGGATAGAGCCGGCGATTCAAAGGAAGCTGATGCCGCAAGAAAGGCGTATGAAATGATGATGATGCAATAGAACGAAAAAGAAATTATAAGTAAAATTAAAACTGTAGAATTATGAAGAAATTTACGATGCTTTCATCAGTGCTGGCTTCAGCGCTGATGCTGGGGGTTGCATCCTGCTCTAGCAGCGATGACATAACCGGAGGTAATGGTGGCGAGAATGCAGAAGGCTCAACTTCTTATCTTGTTATCAACTTGAATAGTGTGGGTAATGCTCCTGCTAGTCGTGCATATGAACAAGGTGGTGGATCGTATGATGATGGAGAAGCTTTAGAGAACCAAATCAAAACGGTTCGTTTCTATTTTTATAATGCAGATGGTACTGCCTATAAGTTGCAGAATACTGGAACAAATGGTGGTGCTCAGAACTGGATAGACCAGAAAGTTACAACCGAAACTGGAGATCCGACTGTTACAGTTTCAGGTAAGACTCAGGCCGTTTTGGTATTGAATGGTGAGAGTAATGTGTCACCTGCTTCAATGTTGGCTGTTGTTAACCCTGAAGTTGGAAGTTCTCAACTTGATGGAAATATGGTTAGCCGTTGGTCGAAAATGCGTACGGAATTGACAGGACAAACTTTCCATGACGAAAATGGTTTTGTCATGACTAATTCTACTTATGAAGATGGTGGTAAAGATTTGTGTACAACTCTGTTGGCAGGTAGAACATTTTCTACTAAAGATAAAGCGCTCGATAATCCTGTTAATGTATATGTGGAGCGCATTAATGCAAAAGTCAAGGCTTCAATTGCTGCAGATAATACAAACTTTGAGAAAGTTACTACTGATGTGAAATTGGATGGTGTCAACTTTAATGGAAAATATAAAACAAAGGAAAAAGTTGGAGACCTTACTGTCACAAAGTCAGATGGTTCTACCGAGGATATTCCAGTTTTTGCATATATTGAGGCGTGGGGAGTTGCCGATGAGAATGATCAGTCAACTTATTATAAGCAGATTGATGTTCAGAATTGGACAGATGCGACACTTGGCTTTGAAGGTACTGGTACCCCTTGGTCTTCGCGAGATTACCATCGCTGCTTCTGGTCAAAGGGTATTGCTTTTGGTGGAGTTCCTGCACATCTTCCTGTAAATCATCCTTTCAGTGAATACAAGTCAAACTTAGGAGATGCATTATATACATTGCCTAATACGCCAACAAATTATTTAGGAACAACTGGTAAAGCTTATGATAATCCGATGAAGAGTGAACTTACAAAGTTCTTGGTGACAGCACGTTTGGCTTATACTGATGCTTCTGGCAATATTTTGCCAGCAGAAATCTGTACTTACAAGGGACAGAAGTTCTTGGGACCGAATAATGTTAAAAAGGTTATTGCTGACGAACTCGATACTTATTATAAGATGAAAACTTCAACTGCAGGTACAACTTATGAGAAGATAGAACCAACTGATATTGAATTTTCAACTACTACTGAAGGTTCTCTCAAATTGCAGGACTATCAGGTTGTTGCTAAATTGAAGTCTAGCATAACAGAACTCTATCGTATGTCGGGCGGTTCTTATGTAGCTGCAGATATGGCTGTCGTAAAGAAAGACTTACAGGCTGTTCCTGTAGAGATTCATAACCAAGGTAGAACATATTATTATACTCCAATCAAACACTTGGGCAAACCAGGAAGTATTGCAGAATATGGTATAGTTCGTAACCACTCTTATCAGGTAGAACTCAATTCTATCAAGGGCTTTGGTACTCCTGTTTATGATCCAAATAAGAAAATTGTTCCGGTTGTTCCAAGCGATGATCTGACTTATCTTGCTGCAAAGATTAGTGTTCTCTCTTGGCGCGTGGTATCCTCAACGGTAGATTTGGATAAGACAAAATAACAATAAAATTAAACAATGAAGAAGATTATAAATGATATCAAAGAGAAGGGAAGGCTGATGATGCTCTCTTGCTGCACCATCCTCGGTTTGCTGCTCGCATCCTGTGATTACTGGCATGATAGCTATGAGGGATGTGAGGAACTGCTGAAGACTCATCTGAAGGTGCAGTTCATCTACGATATGAACATGAAGTTTGCCGACGCTTTCCCTCATGAGGTGAAGAACGTCACGCTTTATGCTTTCGACCAGCAGGGAAAATTGGCTTATGTCAAAACCGAGGCTGCCGAGAAGATTATCGCCGAAGAGGGGATGAACATCGACGACCTGACTCCTGGTGTCTATGATCTTCTTGTATGGGCACAGGGCGAAGAGCGTTATGCTGACTCCTATACTTTTGGGCAGGCAAGCATAGGCTCTTCAGCCTGTGATGTGCTCAAGGCTACGGTGAACCGTGCCGATAAGGGAATCATCGACCATGATTTGACTCCGCTCTTCCATGGACAGTTGGCTAAAGCCAATCTCACTAAGATGGAGAAGGGGGGAACGAGAACCGTCAAGGTTTCACTTACCAAGAACACCAATCAGGTCAAGGTGGTGTTGCAAAACCTGTCGGGCGTGAATCTCAGTGCCGATGACTTTATCTTCCAGATTACCGATAACAATGGTAAGATGGATTACGACAACAGTTTGATGGAGGATGAGATGCTTACCTATCATGCCTGGTCTGCTTATGCAGGTTCGGCGGGAATCAACTCTGGCACCAGTGAGCAGACATCAGTGGCATGTGCCATTGCTGAGCTGACAACCAACCGGTTGGTAAAGGGACATGACATGCGCCTGCGTGTATATAATAAAGCAACGGGTGCAAGCATCATCAATATTCCATTGATAGACTATGCCTTGATGGTGAAAGGCAATTACAATAAGTCTATGAGCGACCAGGAATATCTGGACCGACAGGATTCCTACGACCTTGTATTCTTCATTGACGAAAACCATAAGTGGCAGGCTGCCTCAGTCATCATCAACTCGTGGAGAGTGGTGCTGAGCAAGGCTGATATGTAATCAATAATTATTGTATTTAATCATGATGTATGAGATGAAAGGAATAAGATATGCAGAGGGACTGCTCAAGTTCCTCTTGGCTACTGCTATGGCTTGGCTGGGCTGTATTGCTTTGGTCTCATGCGACCAAGGAGATACAAATGCAGGGGAAGCGGAAGCAAATGTCACGCTGACCCTTTGCTTGAAAGGAGCAGATAAAATTAATAATACAAGAATAGGGCAACCTTTTGTAAAGCCACTGGCTTCGAGAGGTGAAGAAGATGAGCCTAAAGATCCGGGAACGGTGATGGAAAACAGTATCGACTTTAGCAGATTCCACGTTGTTTTCTATGATGCAAATCATCGTATGGCTGGAATCCTGCAAAACATGGTGCTCATTCATATGGGCGGTAATATCTACCGGTTGACCGGATCTTTGCCGGTGAGCAACAAGGTGCTTGTGGGCAATCACTTCGAAGGAAAAATGGTGGTTTATGCAAATTTCGATATGAGTGAGGCTGACTTGCAGAAAGACTACAACGATACGGTTATCGCCCAAAAGGCGTTTGATTACGAAGAAATTCTTAAGTTTAAGTATCTGCCGATGTGGGGGGTCGAGAAAGTTAACTTTACACTTGCTGCCGGCAAGCGTCAGGATCTCTCGGATATCGACCTGCTGAGGGCGGTAGCCAAGGTAAAGGTGAATCTGAGTAACGAGATGAAGAATAATGGATGGAGCATATATAGTATGCAACTCTTCAACTATAATAATAAGGGCTATTGTATGCCTGATAAATATACAGATTGTGTACAGACTGCATCGCTCAAGCATGAGGAGTTTGAGCACTTTTTCAATTCCAGACAAACCCGTGGTATCACGATGACAGAAGATGTTCCTATCTATCTGCCTGAATATCAGAATAATGATCAGAAAGATGCGGATAAATGTATCATCAAGTTGAAACTGGCTAGAAAAGGAATCGTTGAATCGGATAAGGAATATACCCTGCGCTTTAAGAAATATACGGATGAAGGGAAGGAAGGTACAATCACCAATGATATCGTACGCGACCATTATTATATCTTCGAGGTGTATAAGGGCAGCAATGGTCAGAATCTCGTGAAGTTGACGGTGAGGAAATGGAATGTACGTAATCACGATGAAATCGTGATGTAACTTATATGAATAATAAATATTAATAAGAAAATATAAATCAAGCAATTGATTGTTGGCTTTTCAAAACATGGCAAAGATATACTATTATATATGTATTTGGGCAGTATGCTTGCTGGCGGCTTGTTCAGCCGGTGATGAAGCAACTTCCTTTCCCGGTCAGGCTGATGCCTTGAACCGGGTAGGGGTGACGTTGCAGCTGTCTGCCTTATCTTCCCAGACGTCACAGTCTTCCCGGTCTTCTCTGACCAGGGCGGCTTGGGAGACGGATACCGTAGCTTTGCCTGGAGAAATGATGAAAAGCTGGTTTGTGGTGGTGGTACAGAATGAAAAGATAGAGAAGATTATCACTTCCGATTTGAAATCTCTGGGTGTTGAGGAGGTGGAGAAAGATCAGGTGTTTGTAAAGTTGAAAACTGGAGCGACAACCTTCTATTCTTTTGCCAATATCGAGCCTGAAAATATCGGGTTGGATACCATTACGTCTGTTGGGAAATCGCTGCCTGCTGGTTTTGATGAAAAGACTTATCAGATGAATGGCAACTGTCAACACTTCCATCTGTTGATGACGCCTGAGTTTAATAACGGTTATCCGATGAGTAATAAGCAGATGGTGAATATAACTGATAATCAGCAAGTCATCAATCTGGAGGTTATCCGTATGGTGGCTAAGGTACAGCTCTCCATTACCAATGCCACGGATCATGACATTGTCTTGAAGAGCATCACCCTTTCGGATGTCACCCTGAACGGTAATCGGAATATCAAGCTTTTACCAAATGTGGATTCGGCAAATAAATTGAAAGGTGTGAATTTAGCTGATGGTGTGGCAAAGGGAACTATCACGCTGAAGGCTGACGAAAACAACAATGGTATAACCATAGGGGAAAAAGCTACGCAAACGGCTTGTTTCTATATGAACGAAAGTCTGGTGGATAAGGGGGCAGATGGCGGTAACCGATACTTCATCCTTTCGCTTACTACGGTAGATGCGGCTACGGGCGCTACCAGTAACCATCGTTATGCCATGCTTTCATGGAATGAAATCCGGCGCAATGATTATCTGAAGATTCCTATCAAGCTGGAGGATTATCAGATTAAATGGAAGGTGGAGGCATTCTCGCCAATCGGGGTGTTGCCGAAGGTAAAGGATGATGGTGAAAACCTTTCGCTTGACTTCAGTTATTATGGAGAGTTTCATATCAAGCCCGAGGTCATCAAGTTGAGCCGTACTGGTTCTCAGACCCTGTCAGTGAGTGAATGGCAGATGGGAACGGATGCAACAGGTTCTGATGGCTGGACTCGGCAGGAGCAGAATCCGCAGGGAGCTGATGGCGTAAACATCTTCGATATCTCGCCAGCCTGGATACCATCTGCTTATCGTCTGGAAGGAGAAATGGGCAACCGCACGGGTTCTGCCATTTACACAATGAAGATCAAGGTGAAGGAACAGAATGGCTCGGGTACGTATCCTGTCATCTCCCGCAAGGTTCGCTTTACAATGAAGCAAATAGACCTGACCCGTGCAGGAAAGAATACTGAAAAAATAGTATTAAATACAAAGACTTTTAGCAATGAAAGCATTTAAGTTTTACATATTTCGCATCAGTCTGGCAGTAATCTTCGGGTTACTGCCAATGACTGTGTGGGCAGGTGACAAGCTGACCCATTACGAAGGTATTGCCAACAAGGAAGGCGATTATAATTGGAATGGTACACAGAAATGTCACGAACTCACTTATTATTATTATGTTACCAAGGGGCAGAAAGGACTGGAGCTTGCACTCCCTATGTCCATCAATATCTCTGACTTGGAACCAAGAGGTTACTATCGTTGGTATGATTGGAAGACTGATGCCGCATCTTCGCGCCTGACTACGGTGGGCTCTCGACTCTATAGCTTTGATAATGGAAAAGGACTTTATGCTGTTTGCCTTTCAAAAGATCCATCTCAGAATACTGTTGGTGTAACTTATTCTGCTCCATCTGGCTCGGCTTATGATTCCTGGGAGGCTGACACCATAGCCTGTGACGTGAGTAGATACCATGATGGTATCACGGTGTATTGGTGGGGAACCAAATTCGACCACGAACCAACCCTTTCTATCCGATATAAGTTTGTTATCCGGAAGGCATCATGGATAGCCGACCAGCTTAGAAGAGCTGTTGTTGATTCCCGTACGGGTACACGTACTTTTGAGGATAATCAGGATGTAACTATTGGTATTAACAGTACTGACAATGGGAAAAGCGAGGCCAACCTTCGCTTGAACTACAACAATCTAAACCGATATTATTTCTATCCGCTAACCACTCAGGCTTTCAACAATAAACATATTTATTATCAGTCGGGTAAACAGGCTGAGAACAAGTTTGAAGAGAGTGATTTCAGCAAAACGCTTGTTAAGGCTACTGCTGTAAAGTGGAGAATTTATGATGAGACGAATACTTATTATTGTGATGTTGATCCCGAAGATAAGCCGCGATTTGTAAAAATCAGTCCCTATAAGTTAAATGATAGGGATTGGACTCATATAACTACAGGTCAGAAGGTAAGACCGGGTTCTTTTCAGCTTCCTAAATTCAAGACGATGAGCCGCTTCAATGTGGTTGCTTATCTGGGAGCTAGTAACCAGTGGTGCCCTGTGGCAAACTTCAGCTGTCGTTTTGCTGAGGAATATCCGGTGCTTTTTGATGATTTGAATAATGGTGCCCCTACTCGTACCCTCTCTTACATAGAAGATCATTATGTAAAAGTTACCGAGCCGATTTCGTTTGATAATCTGTCGGATGGAATGGACTACGATGCGCCAACCAAAGAAAACAATGTAGCTCCTAATCCAAGTAAATGGGAATTGCGCCATTATGGTTTCGTTTATAAGAAATTGGTAAATGATTCATGGTCGTTTAATGATTATGCGCCGGTTCATGGTGAATATGGAGTTTACAAGACTGCTGGTGTAAGCGGTATCTCCAATTCAAACGAAGGATATAAGTGGTGGTATGGTGACAATATGAATTTCTATGACAGAACCTATGGATTGACTACCGGTAAACAGGCTGGCTATTTCCTTTATGTGGATGCCTCGGATGAGAGCCGAGAGATTGCCAGTGCCGAGTTTACTGCCAATCTGTGTAGTGGTACAACCTTTATCGTGAGTGCGGCAATAGCAGACCTGACGCTTAGTGGGCAAACTGCTCCACAGGTTATGTTCAAGCTTTATGGTGACAATGGCGACCGAGTGGTAAGGCAGGAAAACTTAATCCATTCTTTTGCCAGTTGCGACATGAAGACGGTGGTGAATAATTATCGGTACGGCAAGTGGTATCAGGTTTATGCCAAGGTTACCTTGCGGGATAGTGAGAATCTGCGTAAGTTTCATAAGTTCCTCGTCACGGTGGATAACTATTGTACTTCTACAAAAGGTGCCGACTATGCCGTTGATGATATCCGCTTTTATCAGAAGCGTGCTATTGTTGATGTCATCCAGAATCAGCCTGTATGCGATGATGTAGCATCGGCTGCTTCCGTGAAGTTGAAATTACGTGCGGTATATGAAAGCTTGCAATCTCGCGCCTTGCCAGATGCTGCTGGAAAGAGTAAGGTTTACTATCGCTTCGTGGATGAAAAGGGTGAACCGGTTGACCTTGACTATGGTAATGGTGGAAAGAAATATGGAGAATGTGATTTCCATTATTATCAGAAAGACTTGAAGGCTGGTGATACTGAGATAGTGAATGGTGAAACCTATTATATTCTGGTAGATAAGGCTTTCAGATTACCGTTAGGTAAGAAACTCTATGTGTCTTTAAACTTTGACAATCCTGAAGATGCCAGCTTGTGGGGAAACCGAAACGTGGTGTGCTCCAGCTACAGTGAATTGTTTGAAATGATGAAGCAGACGGTGATGATTCGTGATGCCGAGAGTAAGGTGATTGCTGATTATCGAGTAAGCTGTGACAGGACGAATGCGGATGTCACCATGAATGCAGACCTGCATACCACCGACCCATACGTGGGTGGAGGTATCACCATTACTGGTGTGAAATATGATTGGTTCATCGGTAGTAAGGAGGAGTTCAATAAGACTCATCTCTTGGAGGCTCTCCATGCTTTCCGTGATAAGAATAGTACAGGTACTGATATTGGGGCTGTGCAGAATTCGGGAATCAGAGCAGATTATAAGGAAGAAATCAAGACGTATATCGACAATGGTAAATTGATTTTGGCTGCAACTTCACAGCTGAAGAAGACTTTCGAGTTTGGTACGCATACACTCTGTTTGTTGCCTATCACCAAGAAGGGAAATATCATCACCATCAACAATGTGGATTACCAGATTTGTCCTGATCCTATCGAATATAAATTCCGGGTGCTGAAGGATGGACCTCGTATCAATCTTGGTTTCGTTGATGGAAAATATCCTAACGACCAGCGCATTGTGCGCATCGGATTGCCGCAACTCAAGGACATGCAGCAGAAAAAGAAGTTCCTGCAGATACCAATCTGCAGTACCGAATCTTTGAGTAATTCTCATGGTTCTGTTTCTTTTGAGTTTAATACGGATGATCGTGTTAAAGTGCTGATGGACGGCACCAACGACCCTATGTGGAAGAACAATGCCGCTGTATTGGAAAAGAAAGACATCTTCACGATTACGGTTAACAGTTTGAAGCATCTCGACAAGGAGACGGAACAGCGTACACTTGACCTGCAGGTCTGCGATGATTATGCCCAATACTTGCACGAAGGCTATTGGTATGACCTCTCGTTCAGCTTTATGCAGAAAAATGGCGCAACTAACACCGAGGTTACGAGCTGTCCGGGTACTACCTTCTTCCGCATCTATGTGGTGCCGGAGTTTGCTACCTGGGCTCCTGCAGCCGATGGCGGTATGAATAACAACTGGAATAACGACCTCAACTGGCGCCGTTCTACCAAAAAAGAGCTTTACAAGTCGGCTGCCGATACCTATCCTGTATATGGAACAACAGCGGGCTATGAGGAATTGAAGACTCAGCAGGCATTCGTGCCTATGAAGTTTACCAAGGTAACGATACTTACACCTTATTATAATAATGGGTATTATCCGCTCCTGGGTTATCTGCAAAAGGGTAGTGATGGTTTTCTCAACAAACTGAACAATGGTGCATCCACCGCCACCGACTACATCCAGTATGATATGATGGTGGATGACGGAAGCAAGTTGGGCTATGGCGCGGAACGCAACTATTCTTGCGTGAAATTCTATGGAAATACCTGCGACCAGATCTACTTCAAGCCGGGAGCAGAGGTCCGTAACCAGCACTATCTGGTGTACAACAAGGCATGGGTAGAGCAGGAGCTGAGTTACAACCGTTGGTATCTCTTCGGTTCGCCATTGAAGAATATGGTGGCAGGCGATATGTATGTGCCAGTGAAGACGGGACGCCAGGAGACGGAAGCCTTCCAGCCTATCACCTTTGATGCGGCTGTTAACAATCGCACCAAGATGCCGTTCTACCAGCGTTCCTGGGATAGAAGCGATACCGAAGAATACAGCACTGATGGCAACTATGATGCCTACGACTATAGTTCGCTTCCAGTGAGCGTGCCAAGTACGATAGGTTGGAATACCCAATATTGGAGTCATGTTTATAATGCGGCTTCGATGGTCTATTCGCCAAAGGTCAATGCCGATGGTTCCTATGCTTCCTTAACCGGCTTTGCTGTGAAGGTGGGTGATAAATATACGCCTGCCGGCATTTCGGGAAAGGCACTGGTAAGATTGCCAAAGGACGATAAGACATACGATTATTACGACCCGTCAACGGGTAACATGGAGGGATTGAAGCATGACATCGATAGGACAGATGATGGCAAGGACAACCTCATCATTGCTTCGGTAGAACCTTCGAGCAAGGAAGGGGCCATTGGAGCTGTAGATGTAACTCTGGCTGCAAATACCCATCAGGGAGCAGATGATGGTAATTATTATTATCTCACCTACAACCCGTATATGGCAACGCTGGATATGAAACGCTTCTTTGCCAATGCCAAAAACAAGGCGGCTCTTGGAGAAGACAATGTATCTTACTGGGTTGTGAATGACAATGAGGCCAATGGATTCAATACAATTACATTGAATGGTGAGACGGATGGAAGAATAGCGCCTATGCAGGCTTTCTTCATCAAGTCGAAAACCGCTCAGCCTACCATCCACTTTGATACAAACATGACGGTGGATAAGGATGTGACCAAGGGTGTTGATATTGCGGGTGAGGAGCAGAATAGCAGAATCAGATTGCAGGTAGGCAAGGGGACTGCGAGCTCTTCGTATCTGATATTGAATGCTGATGCGTCGCAAGAGTTCGATGGCAGGGAGGATACCGAATTGCTCGGAGATGACTTGTTGTCGGATGTACCTGCTGTTTATACGGTGGCTTCATCGCAGGCTGTCATGGTAAACTCGCTGCCGGAAATCTACTATGTTCCGCTGGGTGTTGTGGCGAAGAAGTCTGAACTGGTGAGCTTAAATGTTCAAGGAGCAGGTCGCCTCTCTTCTCCTCTTTACCTCTATGATGCTGCCACCCGAATGTATCAGGAGATAAAAGATGGCGAGGAAGTGAAGGTGCAGGCGAACGAGCACGGCAGATACTTCCTGACCCAGACTCGCAGTACCACTGGCATCGAAGATGCTGAGGTGGACGAGAGTGACGTGAAGATCTATTCTCCTGCCAGAGGCTTGATCGTCGTATCCAAGGTTGGGGGACCTCTCTTAAATAAGGTGGAGGTTTATACCCTTGATGGAAGACTGGTGGCATCGAGAAAGGCTGAAGGTGCAGCATCTGTCAGCATTCCAGTAGTCTCCACGGCTTCTCCTCAGGAAGTATATATTATTAAGGTATCTATGCAGGATACCCAAGCTACAATAACCAGAAAGCTTTCTCTCCGTTGAGAGAAAGCTTTCTGGTGTTTACTTATCTGCTTCTTGCCAATCTATTAATCCTCTATTTCCTTTGTCGAATACTAAAGCCAGGTTGATGAGCTTCTTTTTGCTGGCAGCATAAGCATCAGCGTAGTGGCGGGATGCAATTTGCTCCACAGCCGCTTGAGCTCCTCCATTGTCCGCCATCTTCAGCTCCATGATATAGATGATTTCTGGCGTCTCTATGGCGAGGTCGATACGTCCACCAGCTACCTGTTTTTCTTCTTCAACGTTAAAACCGCAGATGTAGAAGAGGTTCTTGATGATGAATCGGAAGTGCTCTTCAAAGACAAACTGTTCTTTCTTCTGAGTACTGTAAGGAGTGCTGGCGATGAGTTGCTTCAGGCAGGTTACGCCCTCCTCTAAATTGCCAAGGATAAAATGCTGTTTCAGGTCTTGAATAGCATTCTCTGTCTCTTCCTTGTCGGTGTTGAGCATATTGGGAACAACCAGCTCTAGAAGCGCTTTCTTTACTTCTCTGTTTGGAAATCCCAGTCTGTAGGTCTCTCCAATCACCCCTTTGATCGTCAGATAGCCTGATTGGTAAAGAAATAGCTTTGGATTGTCTTTGCTGATGTCTGCCGTTTCGATGTAATCCATGTCGATGAGGCTGCCGTCCAGTGTTTCTACATCTTTCTCAAAGTTGGTGAGTATTTTGGGCAGCATTTCTGTAGCACCGCTAGCAATCCAATAGGGTCTTAGACGACGTTCTTTTAAGGCGCAGATGACACTGAATGGATTGTAAACCCCCTGCAGGCTTTCTGAGAAATGATAACCGTCATACATATCTTTCAGTTCATGCATGGTCTGGTCGATATCCCATTTCTTTTGGGCAGCCAATACCTGGATTTCATCTTTCAGATTTTCCAAGATTTCTTCTTTCGTTAATCCGCAGATGGTAGCATAGCAGTTGTAAAAGCTGATATTGCTTAATGTGTTGAGAACGCTGAACAGACTTATTTGCGTAAACTTGGTGATTCCTGTAAGGAAGACACACTTGATGCAATAGCCGTAGTCTTTTAGACCTGTGAAGAAGTCACGATAGAGATTGCGGCATTTTTCGTGTCTATCTGTCAGATAGGAGTGCTGTAAGGGTGCATCATATTCATCTACCAATACGGCAACTTGCTCTCCCGATTGTTGGTAAGCTCTTTCTATGATACCGGTAAAACGGTTGCTGAGCGTAGCTTCTGTGGCGCGTTTGCCGTAGATCTCTTCATATTTGGTTAATGTATCATCCAGATAATGGTATAATGATTCTGCATCTGAGCCTCCAAGGTTCATGCTGAAATGGATGACAGGGCGCTTGATCCAATCTTTCTCCAGTTCCATGATCTTAAGTCCTTCGAAAAGTTCTTTCTTGCCTTCGAAGTAGCATTGGAGTGTGGATACCAGAAGCGATTTACCGAAGCGTCGTGGGCGACTTAGAAAGTTATACTTGTCACCATTGGCGATTTGCCAAACCATATCAGTCTTGTCTGCGTAAAGGTAACCACCCTTGCGCAGTTCTTCGAAATTCTGTATTCCTAATGGCAACTTTCCTCTAGTCATAATTACACCTTATTATATATATGTTGCAAAGTTAGCAATAAAAAATGAAATGGCGATATAAAAGCGGAGAAAAAATAAAAAGAAAGCCGAAATAAGAGTAGAAAATGAAAAATCCCATCGTTCGGTTGCTACTTCTTAAGGATAAAGACAGATGGTGGTGTGTGTCATTCCGTAAAAATCAGAGTCAAATGATATAAAATTGCCTATTTACGCATTGGTACCTTTACTTTTCCTGGCAAAAAGCTTGGAAGTTATTGCTTAATTCCCTATCTTTGCAAGCAAGAATTAGTAAAGGCGTCTTTCTCTTTTTCTAAGGATAAAGGCTCTTTCTAGGAACGAACTAACAATTATTTAATTAATAACATAAACCGATACAATTATGAAGAAATCCATCATTTTCGCATTGCTGCTCTCTCTGTTGAGCGTACAGCAAATCCATGCACAGAAGTGGCTCAAGAAATTGGGCAAGGTGGCAGAAAACGTGCTTGCTAATGACCAGAAGACTACCAACAAGGCGTCTGGCTCTATCCCTGGGTGTACTGTAAAATATACCAGTTGCGTAGCTAATGGCAACGATGTCCATATCAACTTTGTGATAACCAACACCACTTCCAGTGAACTCAAAATGTACTTTAATGCTTTTGATGACGGCTCTTGTGCTTTTGATAGTAAGAATGTAAAGCATACAATGCACTTCTATTTGGGTGGCGATAAGTTAGGTCACTATTCTGATAAGATGCTTCCTCCTAATGTTCCTGTCAAGGGTATTATGGTGATAGAGGATGTAGATCGCACCATTAAGCAGATTAATTCTACTCTTGTCAAGGGTAAGGCTAATGATGTGGAGTTTGCTGTCAAGTTGCCTACCCAGGTAGTGGCAGATGTCAAGAATACCAATTCCGATTTGGTTACCTGCTCATTGCCTGAGTTGCAGTTCAATTTCTTGAAGTGTGTTCGTCAGGGCAGGAATGTGGTAATCACTGCTACATTCAAGAATATCGGCAACAAGGAGTATGAAATTTCAGCTTATGGCGATACTCCTACTGTATATGATGATGGTGGCGATGCTTATGAGTGTGATCAGGAAACAACCCTCTTGGGCAAGAATCGTTGGTTGGGCTATAATTGGTATACCTTGCTCGCTGGTATCCCGATGAAGGCTACGTTTGTCATCAAGAATGTCAGCACCAGTGCCACCGAGTTCAGCGTTGTCAAGATCCCGTTCAAGTACAAGTCTAATGGCGAGACCCTTCAGTATGTAGAGTTCCGCAATCTGCCTATCTCAGCGCAGTAAGTAGAAGTCTTAATAGATAGAAATCTTAATAAGTTGATATAAAACGAAAAATCCCATCGTTCTTGCGAGCGATGGGATTTTTAATTCTGTTAAGCAATGTGTCTGCTTCCGCTGATTACTTACGAAGACCGAGGGCCTTGATGATAGCACGATAGCGATTGATGTCGCGATCATACAAGTAATCGAGCAATGCACGACGCTTTCCTACAAGCTGTGTCAACGCACGTGTTGTAGTATAATCTTTACGGTTCTTCTTAACGTGCTCCGTCAAATGAGCAATACGGTATGAGAACAATGCTATCTGGCTCTCAGCTGAACCAGTATCAGAGTTAGACTTTCCGTACTTGCTAAAGATCTCTTCTTTTTTTGCTTTGTCTAAATACATAGCTGTGATACTTAAAATTTAATTATTATGAATGAATGTTATGCACATTAGGACCTTCCTCACGGTGGTTTCCGTTAAAATGCGGTGCAAAGGTACAACTTTTCAGTGAATTATGCAAATTTTTCGGGATTTTTTTGTAATTTTGCACCCAAATTCATTAAGTATTTAAGGTAAAGGAAATGCAAGACATTAGAAACATTGCAGTTATTGCACACGTTGACCATGGTAAGACTACCTTGGTTGACAAGATGATGCTCGCCGGTAAGCTGTTCCGTGACGGCCAGGATAACAGCGGCGAAGTGCTCGATTCCAATGATTTGGAGCGAGAGCGTGGTATAACCATTCTTTCAAAGAATGTGTCTATCAATTGGAAAGGTACTAAGATTAATATTCTCGATACTCCTGGACACTCTGACTTCGGTGGTGAGGTGGAGCGCGTGCTCAATATGGCAGACGGATGCCTCCTCCTCGTAGATGCTTTCGAGGGTCCTATGCCTCAGACTCGTTTCGTGCTGCAGAAGGCTTTGCAGCTCGGACTGAAGCCTATCGTTGTCGTTAATAAGGTGGATAAGCCTAACTGTCGCCCTGAAGAGGTGTACGAGATGGTTTTCGACCTGATGTGCGACCTCGATGCTACAGAGGAACAGCTTGACTTCACTGTAGTTTACGGTTCGGCAAAGAATGGCTGGATGAGCGATGACTACAACAAGCCAACAGATAACATTGACTATTTGCTCGACAAGATTGTGGAGATTATCCCTGCTCCTAAGCAGTTGGAGGGTACTCCTCAGCTCCTGATCACATCTCTTGACTATAGCTCTTACACCGGTCGTATCGCCGTAGGTCGTGTACACCGTGGTACTTTGAAGGATGGTATGAACGTAACTATCTGCCATCGTGACGGAACTCAGGAGAAGACCAAGATCAAGGAACTCCATACCTTCGAGGGTATGGGTCATAAGAAGACAGACCATGTGGATTCTGGCGACATCTGTGCCGTTGTCGGCTTGGAGAAGTTCGAGATTGGTGATACCATCTGCGACTACGAGAACCCAGAGCCACTTCCTCCTATCGCTGTAGATGAGCCTACCATGAGTATGCTCTTCACCATCAACGATTCACCATTCTTCGGTAAGGAGGGTAAGTTCTGTACATCACGCCACATTCAGGACCGCCTGAACAAGGAGTTGGAGAAGAACCTGGCTCTTCGTGTTCAGCCTTACGAGGACACCACCGATAAGTGGATTGTTTCTGGTCGTGGTGTGCTCCATCTCTCTGTGCTCATCGAGACCATGCGTCGTGAGGGCTATGAGCTCCAGGTAGGTCAGCCTCAGGTTATCTACAAGGAGATTGATGGTGTGAAGTGCGAGCCTATCGAGGAGTTGACCATCAACGTGCCTGAGGAGTTCGCTTCTAAGATGATTGATATGGTTACCCGTCGTAAGGGTGATATGACTTCTATGCTGAACATGGGCGAGCGTGTGGATATCGAGTTCGATATTCCTTCACGTGGTATCATCGGTCTTCGTACCAATGTGCTCACTGCTTCTCAGGGTGAGGCTATTATGGCTCACCGTTTCAAGGAGTATCAGCCATACAAGGGCGAGATTACCCGCCGTTCTAACGGTAGCATGATTGCGCTGGAGACAGGTACTGCCTATGCTTATGCCATCGACAAGCTGCAGGATCGCGGTAAGTTCTTCATCGACCCAGGTGAGGAGGTTTACGGCGGCGAGGTAGTTGGTGAGCATGTTCACGACAACGACCTGGTGGTTAACGTAACCAAGGCAAAGCAGTTGACCAACGTGCGTGCTTCCGGTTCTGATGATAAGGCTCGCGTGATTCCAAAGACCGTGATGAGCCTTGAGGAGTGTCTGGAGTACATCCGTGAGGATGAGTACGTAGAGGTAACTCCTAAGAGTATGCGTATGCGCAAGGTGATTCTCGATCACTTGGAGCGCAAGCGTAGTAATAAGGATTAAGCTATAGCTTATATATAAATGGATCCGTGAGAATTCCCCTCTAGTCGATTACTTAGGTATTCGATTGGCAGGGGATTCTTTATATTCTATATGGGTATGATATAGGTCATGAAAGTCTATCTTTGTATTGTCTTAATGTAATTAACGGTCATTTTAAAGAATAACTTACTTATGGCAAAAAATAAAAAACTAGATGTTATTTATATAATAAGGTGTATTTTTATATGTATTAGCTTTTGCACTTATAATGATGTAAAAGCTCAGCATATGGTGGCACGTCCTATTCCTTTTTTCTATCAGTTGTATTCTAATGAGGTCTTTGATATCTATCAAGATCGAACTGGATACTTGTGGTTTGGTATGACATCAGGTTTGGCTAGGTATGATGGTTATCGTTTACATACATTTAGATCTAATTATAAACATCCAGATTTATTGTCTGATAACCGTGTTGTATATATTACAGATAATGATCGTTATGTGTGGATAGCTACTGGTGTAGGAATTACTTTATACGATAAGCAGACTTGGAAGACAACGAAGATACTAGATAAAAAAATAAAAGATTTAGCAATTACGGATATTGTCACCAATCCCTCTACAGAAGAAGTTTGGGTAGCTGCAGGCAATCATGTTTTTCGTTGTTCCCCAGATGGGAAACAGGTTGTTGCTTATGGTTTGCAAAAAGATTCCCATGATATAGGTTTCCGCCAATTGTATGTGGATCGTGATAATCGCCTTTGGGCAATGACCTATTGTGGATTGTTTGCTTATGATAAGATACGTAATTCCTTTATAAAATATCCCCCAATGCCTCAAGGTGCTACTCCCTATACAATGTTACAGGACAAGCAGGGACATTATTGGATTGGTACTTGGGGTGATGGATTGTGGCTTTTTAATCCTAAGGCGTCCGACTCTACATGTTATCAGCGACAGATAGTAAAAATCTCCGGTACGAATGCAGAAGATAAGATTTTCTTTAGTATGGCTCAGGATGATCAGTTAGGCTATTTATGGATGCTTTCTTACGATGAGTTACACGCAATGAAATACCAGAAAGGTAAATTGGTACCAGTTGATATATCCGGAATTATAGATTCTCATAAGATGTTCACTATGATATTGAAAGATCGTGAAGGAAATCTTTGGTTGGGTTCATATGATATGGGATATACAATTTACTTTGATCATTCTGGAGCTGTGAGTTATACATTACCTAATCTGAAGGAGACGCTTCAGCATGATGCTAATATTGTTAATCTCGGTTATGATGGAGCTGATATGCTATGGATGGGACAAGATCGTTATGGGGTATTGCTCTATGATTTAAAGAATGGAACTATGACATCCGGAAGTACTCTTGGTTTGGGAGAGGTTTCTTTGATGAAGCGTTCTCATACAGGTGGAATGTGGTTGAAACTACGTAATCAAAATCGCCTAGTCAAGGCTGTAAGAAAGTCTCATGCGATTCAATTGGGAGAGGATGTTCAAATGAATGCTGTATTGGCAAATCCTGGTGAGATTGTAGATATGAATGAAGATAAAAATGGCAATTTATGGATTCTTACTTCAACGAATTTATATGTTCGTAAGCCTCATGCTGCAGCTGTTTATACATCAGGCAAGGATATTCTTCGTCCTGATGCGTTTACGGTGGATAATAAGGGTAGCGTTTGGGGTGTAAAAGGGAATAATATCTATCGGTATTCTTTCGATGGTCATAGTATTGTTTCAAGAACCGTAGGAAATATGAAAGTTTTGTCTGTAGGTGAATTGCCAGAACATCTATGTGTAGATAAGTTAGGTGCATTATGGGTAACTACTTCTTTGAGCAGATTGGTTAAAAGTGATGTTTCCAAAACGAAGTTTCATAGTCAGAATTATAGCCATTTATCCGATGGTGCTCTTTTGTCTATACAGTCTTCTGGAAATAAAATTTGGATATTGACTAATAAAAAGCTATTGAGTATTGATATCCATACTCTCAGAGAAACGAGTTATGAAGCCAATAGCGAGAATATTGCTGTGAAAGCTTTTCGTGGTTCAGCTCTTTGTCCAGATTTGAATGGAGGTGTCTTTGCGGGGGGACATAATGGATTTGTACATATCAAGCATGATCCTGATAAACAAGAACTACCTCATAACTTTGGTTTCCGTGTATCTGATGTTCTCTTAAATGATATGAGTATGATGTTTGATAATCCGGACGAAGATAGCCATGAGGGTATTATATATTTACCTGCAGATAGTAGAAATATAAAAATATGTGTGGCATCTTTACTTTATGCTCCTGGTAGGATTGAAAATGTGCAATACAAATTGGAAGGGGTAGATCCTGATTGGATGAATCTTGATATGAAAAATAGTTTTGTTTTTTATAGCAGTCTTCCTTCTGGTAAGCATCGTTTTATGGTGAGGTGGCAGAAAGCTGATGGCTCCTGGACCGATGCAGAAAAAATTATGCTTCTTGTGCGCAGACCAGCCTTTTATGAAACTACGACGGCTTTTGTCATTTATGTCCTATTGGCACTAGTTGGTATATATTTCATAGTCCATTTTGTGCGTCGCCGGGCTAGTCTTTCAGCTTTGCGCCATTATCATAATCAGGCAAGAGTAGAACGGTTGATAGAGGAGAGTCATTTAAAGCAGCAGATGCCTGAAATGTCTGAGGCAGATAAAGCTTTTGTAAAGAATGTGATGAACTTGATAGAAAAGCATATTGACGATTCTGGATATGGTCAGGAACAGTTAGCACATGACCTGTTGCTTTCTCGTTCTACTTTATATCGAAAGATTAAAGCGATATCAGGAATGTCGCCTTTGGATTTTATTCGAAACGTAAAAATGAAAAAAGCATGTACAATGTTGGGACAGCATAAACTGTCTATTTCTGAAATAGCTTACTCTTTAGGTTTTACAAATCCTAAATATTTTACGAAATGTTTTAAGGATGAAATGGGACAAACACCATCTGAATATTTAAAACAGAACTAAATAGGGTATTCAATTGCTTCAATAGGGGTTCTTTTTGTGTCATAGAGCTAGAAATAGCCCTCGATGATACAAAAAGGATCCCTATTTCTTTTTTCTTTTTCCTTATTTTGCACTCGAGATTTCTTAACATTTAAACTTGATTGATATGAAAAAGGAAATAAAAAAAAGAGTGCTTATCATTATGCTGATGATGGGATTTGGATGTTTGCTTCCTGCTGTTATGTATGCGGCAGGATTGCCGAGAAAGACACTTATAGACTCATCATGGAAATTTTTCTTGGGGGATGAACAGGCTGCTTCTAAATCAGACTATAATGATTCAAAGTGGCGTATTGTGAACTTACCACATGATTGGAGTATAGAACATTCAATAGACGAAAAGGCGCTATCTGGTAATGATGGGGGATATCGGGTGGCTGGTATTGCCTGGTATCGTAAAGAGCTAATGGTTCCTGCAGCTCTTAAGGAAGAGAAGGTATATCTTTATTTTGAAGGGGTGTATATGAACTCTTCAATATATGTGAATGGTCAATTAATAGGTGGGCATCCTTATGGATATACTTCTTTCTTTTGTGATGCGACCTCTGCAATTATACCAGGTAAGAAAAATGTTGTGGCTGTAAGAGTAGATAATTCACAGCAAAAGAACTGCCGCTGGTATTCTGGTTCAGGCATTTATCGTCATGTATGGCTTATTCATACACCCAAAGTTCATATAGAGAATTGGGGAGTGGCCGTTCATACACCGCAAGTTTCTGCATCTCAAGCAACTGTTCAGGTAAAAACTATGTTGAATAATGAAACTCCTGTGGATAAGGAAGTGAAAGTAACTGTAAAGGTTGCCGATGCAGAAGATGCAGTTTCTACAGTGATAATACCTGCTAGAGGCAAAAAAGAAGTTATACAGAAATTGAAGGTATCTCACCCTAAATTATGGGACATCAATGCCCCAAATCTTTATGATGCACATATATCTATTCTGGATAATGATAAGATAATCGATACATATAGCCAATCATTTGGTATTAGAACGATTCATTACTCAGTGAAAGGCTTTTTCTTGAATGGCAGGAAGTTAGATTTAAATGGTGGTTGTGTGCATCACGATAATGGAATTTTAGGTGCTGCCGCTTTTGATAGGGCTGAATTTAGAAAAGTACAGATGATGAAGAGTGCTGGTTTCAATGCTTTACGTACTTCGCATAATTTGCCATCAGAAGCTTTCCTAGAAGCATGTGATCGCTTGGGAATGCTTGTAATTGATGAGGCGTTCGATGGATGGCGTGAGGCTAAAACTCCACATGACTATGCCTCGCTTTTTGATAAGTATTGGCAGCAGGATATAGAAGGAATGGTTCTTCGTGATCTAAATCACCCATCAATTATAGCATGGAGCATTGGTAATGAGGTCATTGAACGAAAAAAAATAGAAGTTGTTACTACTGCTCATAAGTTGGCTAGTAAGATTCGTGAATACGATAATCGTCCTATCACTTCTGCGTTGGCTGCTTGGGATAGTGCTTGGGAAATCTATGATCCTCTAGCTGCAGAACTGGATATTACGGGTTATAACTATATGATTCATAAACATGCGGAAGATCATCAGCGTGTGCCTGATAGGGTTATGTGGCAGACTGAATCTTATGCCAAGGATACCTACCAAAATTGGTCGTTGGTTCATGATTTTGATTATATTATAGGTGATTTCATCTGGACTGGTATAGATTATTTGGGTGAATCTGGTATCGGAAGATGGTGGTATGATGGGGATGTACCAGGTGAACATTATGAGCGTCCTCTTTATCCATGGCATGCGGCCTATTGTGGCGACATCGATTTGACGGGGTGGCGTAAGCCGATTTCTCATTATCGAAATCTTTTGTATAATGATACGGAGAAACTGTATATGGCAGTAAGAGAGCCAGATGGTTATTATGGAAAAATCAGAACTGGACTTTGGACAGCTTATCCTACCTGGGAGAGTTGGAATTGGCCAGGTCATGAAGGAAAAAATATTGAGGTTGAGGTTTATTCTAAATATCCGATAGTACGTTTATACCTGGATGATAAATTAGTTGGTGAAAAAGTTGTCGGTCGTGAAACGGAGATGAAAGCTGTTTTTTCATTGCCATTTAAACCAGGAACTTTGAAGGTCGAGGGGGTTGAAAATGGAGTAGTTAAAGATGCTAAAATGCTGTCTTCTGCCTCTGAGCCAGTTGCTATTCGTACTAAGGTTGAAAATCGAGAGATGAAGGCTGATGGAACAGACCTGTCTTTTGTTCAAATAGAAATTGTTGATAGGGAAGGTCGTGTATGTCCTAATGCATCTGTTGAGTTGGAAGCTATTGTTACAGGTTCTGGAGTGTTGGCTGCTTTAGGAAATGCTGATATTAAAGATCCTGACACTTATGCGGATCAAATCCATAAGTCTTGGAAAGGGCGTGCTCTTGCAGTTGTACGAAGTACGAAAAAGGCAGGAAAAGTAAAGCTTACGATAAAATCAAAGGGCTTGAAAACTTCGGCTGAAATCATACAATCTCGATAGAAAAGGTATATAACTATAACAATTAATACGATAAAATTTATGAAGAGTTACAGAGTTTTTTCTTTATTTCTAGCGTGTGCGATGTCCACTACGATAATGGCACAGTCCAGGAATGTACAGGGACGAATCGTAGATGCAAAGTCTAACGAACCTTTAATTGGTGTAACCGTTAAGGAAGCTGGTACTAGTCATGGTGTAGTAACCGACTTAGATGGAAGTTTTACTATATCGGTAAGTCCTAATGCTAATTTGTTAGTTTCTTATGTAGGTTATAAAAATCTGCAAGTGCCTGTAAAAGGTAAGAATAAACTGATGGTCCTTTTAGAGGAAAATAGTGAAATTCTTAATGATGTTGTGGTTGTTGGATATGGAGTGCAAAAGAAAGCTACCCTTTCTGGAGCTGTGACCAGTGTGAAAGGTGAAGATTTGGTGAAAGCACCTGTTACCAATGTCAGTAATGGATTGGCTGGTAGATTACCTGGTGTCTTTGCCATATCTAATACTGCTGAGCCAGGATATGATGGATCTACAATTCGCATTCGTGGTGTGAATACTTTTGGTAATGCAGAGCCATTGGTTGTTGTTGATGGAGTACCTGGTCGTTCTTTGGAACGCATTGACCCAAGTACGATAGAGTCGCTTTCTGTAATGAAGGATGCTTCTGCTGCAATTTATGGTGCACAAGCTGCTAATGGTGTTATTATTATTACAACCAAACGTGGCAAACAGGGAAAGCCTACCGTTGATTTCTCTTATAATTACGGTTTGTCTCGCCCTACAACTGTACCTGAGATGTGCAATGCGGCAGAATATGCTACTCTTTTGAATGAGATTGATTCTTATGCAGGCAATATGCCAAGATATACTGCAGACGAAATAAAAAAGTTTGCGGATGGTTCTGACCCTTGGTCATATCCTAACACCGATTGGTTTGCAGAAACGCTAAAGGATTGGTCACCTCAGAGTAATACCAATGTATCGGTATCTGGTGGCACTGAGAGAACAAGATATTTCCTTAGTATGTCAGCTAAAACGCAAGATGGATTCTATCGTCATAGTGCAACTAAATACAAGCAATATGATTTACGTTCCAACTTTGATGTAAATTTGGCTAAAGGATTAGATTTGACAGCTAATCTGTCTGGACGTCTCGAAGATCGAAAGTTTCCAACACGTTCTTCTGAGAACATCTTCCGTATGTTGATGCGTTCAAAACCAAATATGCCTGCTTATTGGCCTGATGGAACTCCCGGACCTGATATAGAATTTGGTGATAACCCTGTGGTTATTTGTACAGATCAAACAGGTTATGATCGTGACAAGCGTTATGTATTAAACGGAGATTTCGGTTTGAACATTCAGATTCCTTATATTCAAGGTTTATCTTTGAAGTTGGGTGCTTCTTTTGACAAAACATTCCGTTTCAGAAAGATTTGGCAGACCCCTTGGTATCTCTATTCTTGGGATGGAACTTCTTATGGTGAAAACGGACAACCTTTGCTTCAAAAAGGAAAGAAAGGATATGATGATGCTCGTCTCAATCAGTCTTCAGAGAATAATTATAATATTCAGTTGAGTGCTATCTTGAATTATAATCGTAATTTTGGAGAGGATCATATTCTGAATGCTACTTTGGGTGTAGAGCGTATTAAAGGACGTGGCGATTCCTATGAGGCATATCGTCGATACTATATTTCAACAGCTATTGATGAACTTTTTGCTGGTGGACAAAGTGAAATTAATAATACGGGTTCTAGTTATACTGAGGCTCGACTTAATTATTTTGGTCGATTGAATTACGCTTATAAGCAGAAGTATTTAGCAGAAGTAGTCTGGCGTTATCAGGGATCTTATATCTTTGATCAGTCTAATCATTTTGGCTTCTTTCCTGGTGCTTCTTTAGGCTATGTGATTTCAGAAGAAGATTATTTCAAGAAGATGTTGCCTTTCGTCCACTTTGCAAAGATTCGTGCGTCTTGGGGGCAGACGGGTAATGATCTCATTAATGCCTATCAGTATCTTGCATCTTATTCTTATAACAATCTGATGTATATAACGAATTCTGGTGCAACTTATAATCAAGCATTGAAAGAAAATGTAGTGCCAAATAAGAATGTTACATGGGAGACAGCTACACAGGAGAATATTGGATTGGATCTGCAATTCTTGAAAGGAGAACTTGCTTTCACCATCGATTATTTCCGTAATACCCGTAAAGATATATTGTGGCATCGAAATGCTTCTGTTCCTAGTACTTCTGGTATGACTTTGCCTGATGAAAATTTGGGAAGGGTGCGTAACCAGGGTGTTGATTTTGATCTGAGTTATCATCATCGTTTTGGTGATGTTATGTTTAATGCAGGATTGAATGGAGTATATGCCAAGAATAAAATTTTGTTCTGGGATGAGGCTCCTGGAGCTCCTGATTATCAAAAATCAACAGGTATGCCTATTGGTGCAGGTTTGGTTTACAAGGCTGTTGGAATCTATCAGACACAAGAAGAGATTGACAGCAATCCTGCTCATTGGCCTGGTGCTCGTCCTGGTGATATTAAGTTTGCTGATATAAATGGTGACAATAAACTGGATGGTAATGATCGTATCCGATATGGTCGTACAAGTGTGCCAACTTTTACCTATGGTATTAATCTAGGCGCTCAATATAAAGGATTCGATGTTACCGCATTGTTACAGGGAGCAATGGGAGGTGTTTTCTTTCAATCTACGGAGTCTGGTGATTTTGGTAACTTCTTGAAAAGTTTCTATGATAATCGTTGGACAGAAGAAAATCATAGTACATCCTATCCACGCACATACAATCGCTCAAATGAATATTGGGTTAATCAAAGTAATACCTTCTGGATTCACAGTAGTGATTATATCCGTTTAAAAAACGTAGAGGTGGGCTACACATTACCTAATGTGTTGACAAGTAAAATCAAAATAGAGCGTTTGCGTTTTTATATAAATGGTTACAATCTGCTTACTATTGCACCTTGTATGAAGGACTATGATCCTGAGAATACCAGCGGTAGAGGATATAACTATCCATTGAGTAAGATTATTAATTTCGGTGCGTCAATTACATTCTAATTATTCTAATGATATATAAATATGAAAAAGATATTGTTTTTCTTAGCAATAGTCGCTTTGCTATTTTCTGCATGTAGTGATGAATTCTTAAATGTAACGCCTAAAGATCGCTATTCTGATGCAACTGTATGGAAAGATAATTCCTTGGCAAATGCTTTCGTGAATAATATTTACGAAGGACAGTATTATGGCTTGCATTCGGTTATGTTCTCTGCGATTGACGATCAGGCAATGGAAGTTTGGTCATGGGAAAGTCAGCCTGTAGTTAACAATGCGATAAGTCCTAGCTATCTAGGTATTTTAGCGCCAGATTTTTGGATTATTGCATTCCATAATGTCAGTTGGAATAGTCTTTATAAGAATATTCGCAATTGCAATCTTTTCTTCCAGCGTGTTGCAGATAATGGGCTGAATGGTTCTGATATAGACCAGCTAAAGGGAGAAGTTCATTATTTAAGAGCTTATTATTATTCCTGGTTGTTAAGCTTTTATGGGGGTGTTCCTATTTTACCCAAAGCTTATGAAGCTGAGGATGATATGCTTGTTAAAAGAAATACTTTAAAAGAAACAGTTGATTATATCATTTCGGATCTTGATTCCGCAGCTCAAGTTTTACCTATCTCTACAGATAAGGCTAGAGCTAGTAAGGGAGCTGCTTTGGCATTAAAGTCAAGAGTTCTGCTTTATGCAGCAAGTGATTTGTTTAATTCTCATGCTTCTTGGACTTCTGGCTATGCAAATCCTGAGTTGGTGAGCTATACCGATGATAATCGAAAGGAGCGTTGGCTGAAAGCCAAGGAGGCTGCAAAGGCTGTTATTGACTTAGGTGTTTATAAGCTTGTGGGTGAAGGTGGGTTCTCTACACCGGAGGAGGCAATTAGTAATTATGAGCAGTTGTTTATCAATCATGGTAATTCAGAGGATATCATGCTTACATATTATGATAATGTCAATCATAGTACTAGCGATTTCCAATGTCCTAGTTTTGGTAAATTTAACAGCCCGAATGGTTATCATGGTTGGGGAGGAAATGTGCCAACCCAACAGATGATTGATTCTTATGAGATGGCAGATGGTACTAGATTCAGTTGGAGTAATCCCGATCAGGCTAAGCATCCTTATTTGAATCGTGATCCTCGTTTTTATGCTACTGTACTTTATGATGGGGCTTTATGGAAGAAACGTCCAGATGATGTATATGCTTCTGATCCGATAGGAAAGATTCAGACGGGATATTATGAGCAGGAAAATGGTTTCTACACCCCAGGTCTTGATACGCGTAATAGTCCTATTGATGATTGGAATGGTACTTATACAGGCTATTATATGCATAAAGGTATAGATCCTAATATGGACCAACAGTATGAATATCAAAAGTACCCTTATCGGCAGATTCGCTATGCAGAAATATTGCTTAACTATGCTGAGTGTTGCATTGAATTAGGTGAGTATGCTGAGGCTCGTAAATATATTAATATCATTCGCAAACGTGCTAATATGCCTGATTTAGATGAATCGATAACTGGTAATGAACTGCGTGATCGTTATCGTAACGAACGAAATATAGAGCTGGCATATGAACAGAATCGTTTCTTTGATATTCGTCGATGGATGATTGCTCCAGATGTTATCAAGAATGCGCAAGGTATTGATATCCGTTACCCAAAGGGAAGTGATACTCCTATATATAGTATAAAGGAAGTGCAGACTCGTTCATGGAACAATAAAAACTATCTGCTTCCTATTTCTCTTGATGAAATGCAGAAAAATGCTAATTTAATACAAAACCCTGATTATTAATGGGGATTATATCCAAATAAGATTGCACATCGCAAAATAAACATCAATTTATTTTGCGATGTTTTTTTTTTAACGTAACTTTGCAGCCAATTTAGAAGTTGTGTTTATGGATATAATATCATTCTTTAGAAAGTTTTCGTTGCCCTGTTCTCTTGTATTGGGAGCCGTGGGCTATCTGATCTTCGCCAATGTTCCTTTCCTGGAACCTTTGGGCGATGCGGTGGGACCGAAGCTGGTTGATATGATGCCGTGGGTGCTCTTTGCCTTGCTCTATGTTACCTTCTGTAAGATTGAAATCAAGGAGATGAAACCGAAGGCTTGGCATTTTGTATTGCAGCTGATCAGAACCAGTCTGGCATTGGCGATGGTGGTGCTGATTTTCGAATTCGGCGATGATTATGAAACCAAGCTGGTGCTGGAGGGAGCCTTTATCTGCTTTATCTGTCCTACGGCGGCTGCCGTGGCGGTGGTGACGGAGAAGTTGGGTGGAAGCATCGGCTCGTTGACAACTTATACGGTGATAGCCAATGTCTTTACGATGGTGATTATTCCGAGTCTTTTCCCGATGGTGGAGAAGGGGGCAGATGTTTCCTTTCTTTTTATGAGTGCGATGGTGTTCAGAAACGTAACCACGGTACTGGTGGTACCTTTGCTCCTGGCTTTGCTGAGCCGCAAGTTTCTGCCTAAGTGGGTGGATAAGGTGAAGAGCGTGAAGGATCTGGGCTTCTATATGTGGTGCTTCAACCTTACTATCCTGATGGGCGAGACGGTTCGCAATATCCTACATGCCGAGGTTTCGGGATGGATTCTTGCCTTGCTGCTCATCGTTCCGCTCTTTGTTTGTATTATCCAGTTTGCCATCGGTAAGGCGGTGGGCAGACATTATGATGCGAGCATCAGTGCTGGTCAGGCTTTGGGACAGAAGAATACCATTGTGGGCATCTGGCTCACCCTAACTTTCCTGAATCCTCTTGCCGCCGTAGCACCGGGTGCCTATGTGGTTTGGCAGAACCTGGTGAATGGCTGGCAGCTATGGTATAAGGAGAAATACGGAAGACTGAAATGGTAGCAATAAAAATAGGGTGTGACATGAATCTATGCCACACCCTAATTTTTTATAGAGGATTTTATTTACTTGTAGAAATAAAGATGCACTCGATGGTTACGTTGCCATCCATCCATTTGGCTGGAATGGTGAAGGTACCATCCTTGGCGATAACTGTCTTCTTGAGTGATTCTACCTGATCTCCATGGGTGATGGTAAAGTCGCCATAGGTAAATCCTGGTGCAGGAACCATCTTCACCTTGAAGTCCTTGCCGTATGCCACCTTGTGGTTGTTGAGGGTAGTTCCATCAGCCGCGGTTACCATACCATTGCGGTTGGCCTCGGTTACAGATACAAACTCGCTGTGAGCCTTCTTCTTTGCAGCACCTTCGGTCTTCAGCAAGGTGATGCGTGGAGCGTTGGTCAGGTGGATATTGATGTCATCGATATAGACCAGGGCATCCTCCTTCATCTCATGAGGAGACTCTGCGTGAGGAACCACTACCAGACTATAGATATCCACACCCTCGGCACTCTTGATTGGAAAAACAGCATCAGCCCACTGTCCTGCAGGAACAGGAGTGGTTGACTTGATCCAGAACTGCTCTACTTCCTGCGACTGTCCGGCTCTGTCTCTACGCTTTCCGAGACCTACCAGCATCACTCTGCCTTCCATCGGACGGTTGATCAGTACGTGAACTACTTTTCCGGATGGACCGAGTGCAATCGGCTTCTTCAGATCTATTCTTGCACCGAAGATGTTGGAAGCCAGGCGTGAACGCTGGAAGCCGAGCACCTTCTTGTTAGGATTGTTGGTGAGGTCAGGATTATCCACAACCTCGCAGTTGCCCGCCAGTTCTCCTGTGCGGAATGGGGAATGCTCCCATCTGTCGTAAACTCCCACGGATTTGTAATCCTGGGTGTCGAACTTAATTTCTTGTCCCATTGCAGCCAATGGTAACAAACACAATGCTATGAGTAATTTCTTCATGTTCGTAGTGTAGAGTCAAAGTTTAAAATACTTTAATGGAATGTAACAATGGGCAAGCCTTGCTGTCGTCGATGACAACCTTCAGGCCTTTCACCTGATAACCTTTGCCGTAACTGTCGGATGTGCTGCCGTTCAACGGAATGATGCGCTTGTATCCGATGGTGGTAGTAGTGCACTTCTCTGCGATTGGTTTCCATGTCTTTCCATCTTCAGAGATTTCGATATGGAACTTTCTTACTCGCTGACCCTTGCGGATATATTCCATCATATCCACATAGCGAACGGTCTGTGGCTTGTCCCAGTTGAAGGTGATGGTAGCCTGCTTCACGCCATCATCAGTAGCCCAATAGGTATTCTTGTTGTTATCGGTCAGGTTCTTGGCTGCATAGTTGCGGTTGGCACCAGCCTTTCGGGTGTTGCTTACAGTAACCTTTGCCTTCTGTGCCAGGTCCTTGCCCAGACGGGTACGAATCATGTTGCCCATTTCCTTGAGCACGCGAACGTCGCTCTCTGGCAACAGACCACTCTTGTCCGGAGGGCAGTTGAGAATCAAGGTAGCATTTCTACCTACAGTCTCCAGATACATCTGGAAGAGGCGTTCTACAGAGAGAGGCTTCTCGCCCTCGTGCCAGAACCATCCCTTGTCGGTGAGCTTGGCATCGCTCTCTCCCGGGTCCCACTGCCAGCCATCCTCGGTACCATACATTCCGTTGCTTTCTGGTGCATAGCCTCTTTCGTCGGTGAGCCAGTTGGTTTCGCCAGCCCATCCTGCCTCGTTGCCGATCCATCTTGCCTCAGCTCCCACACCCCAGAGGATGATGTCTGGACAAACCTTGTGGATAGAGTCTCTGAGGTTAGGAATATCATAATAGGTAGAACGGTCTACGTTCACGGTCGTATTGCGTCCGCCGTAGTATCCGTCGCCACCGTTGGCACCATCAAACCACATTTCAAACTGGTCTTTGCCATACTGTGCCAACTCCGCGCACTGGCGCAGGAAAACATCGTTTACATATTTCTCAGTACCGTAGTATTGGCTGTTTCTATCCCATGGAGAAACATAGAAACCATACTTCATTCCCAAGCTTCGTGCAGCCTTGGCAAAGTCGCGGGGAATGTTGGTAGTCTTGCCATTCTCATTGCCGGCATTGACGATGGAATGGTCAGTAGTAGATGTAGGCCAGAGGCAGAAGCCATCGTGGTGCTTTACCACGGCGATACCGCCCTTCATGCCAGCAGCCTTTACAGCTTTGAGCCATTGAGTAGGGTTAGGCTTCTTGGTAGGTGCAAAAAGGGTTACGTCTTCACTTCCGAGTCCCCATTCTCTGTTGGTATAGGTATTCATGCCATAATGGAAGAAGGCATAGAATTCTGTCTCCTGCCATTTCATCTGGCGATCACTTGGAACCGGGAACACAGCTGTTGGCTCGTTGTCTGGATTAGGCAACGACTGCTGCTTTACTTGGAAAACACTCTGGGAGTGGCCAGCCATGGCAGTCATGACGAGGGACACCCCTATAAAAACTTTTTTGATGTTCATGGTTGTTGTATTTAAATCGATACACTTTAATCTTACCATAATAATAGATGTATATAATAGTTATTGATGCGATTGGTGATTGTTACTAATGATTCATCTGCAAAGATAGGAGTTTTATAAATAGTAACAAAACTTTTCTGGTTAATTAAATATAAACGCCCGCAATTTTGCTTTGCGGGCGTTTGTATAGGGTTAGTCTTGTGTAGGATAAATCAAATTTTCTTCGGTGATGCAGTTGAGCACCTCTTCCAAATATTTTTTCGATTCATACTTTGCCATAGGCAGGTCGTGGAGCAGATAGTTGCCGCAATCCTTGGCTGCCTGTCCTGGAATTTCGCCTTCGAAGTCGGCTATGAACTGGAAGGTGCGCTTCATCAGTTCTACGATGTCCTTGCTCTCCAGGTCGCCCTTGATGAGGAGGTAATTGCCGGTGAGGCATCCCATTGGTCCCCAGTAGATGATGCGGTCTTTCCACTCTTCGTCGTTACGCAGGTAGGTGGCAGCCAGATGCTCGATGGTATGGATGGCACCATTGTGGAGGCAAGGCTCCTGGTTAGGCACCTTCATGCGGATATCGAAGGTGGTGACTACTTCTCCGCCTACTTCGTCCTTGCGGCTAACGTAGATGCCGCGGAGCAACTTGTTATGATTGATAGTAAAACTTGGAATCTTATTCATATAGTTTATAATTTACAATTTATAGTTTACAGACTTTCGAGGAAAGCCTTGGTAACATTGAATGATCCTTCTGCCATTTTAGCCCAGAAGTCGAAGTACTGCTGTGCCTTGGTATCCTTCAGAGGTACATCGCTGATGATGCGGAAGGAGATGAAAGGAGTCTTGTAGATGTGGCAGGTCTGTGCGATGGAGCAGCTTTCCATATCCACAGCCATAGCGTGAGGGAAGTGCTCCAGGATAGATCGCATCTTCTCCTTGCTATCTACGAACCATTCTCCGCTTACAATCTGTCCGGCATGAATCTTTGGATGCTGGTTGTCTGGCTGTTCATTGATGGCAAGTGCCTTTTCTACATGCTCCTTAGGGGTCTTGAAGAGGGCAGGCATACCGAGAATCTGTCCATACTCGCATTCGTCACCGCAGTAAGCATCGTGATATACACAGTCGGTAGCTACCACCACTTCGGTAACATTGAGGTTGATGTCAGCGCCTCCAGCCACACCCGAAGAGATGACGAGGTCGGGATGATAGTTATCAATCATCTCCACCGCTCCGATGGCGCTGTTCACCTTTCCGATGCCGCACTGCTGCATCACTACTTCATTCTCGCCGATTTTTCCGATGACGAAGTCCTTGTGATTCTTTCGCTCTGTCTGCGATTCTGTCAATAATGTCTTGAGTTGCGTGAACTCCTTGTCCATCGCAACGATAATTCCTATTTTCATATCGATTTTATTGCTTTTGGGTGCAAAGTTACAAAATAAATCCCATAAAAAAACATTTCCCCACCTATATTTTATAATAGGCAGAGAAATGTTATATGATGATATTGCAAACTGCGAAAAATGTATGGTTTTATTAGAAGTTCACTCCGAAATTGAGCAAGAGGGCTCCATTATGCGATTTGTCAAAACTGTCGTGGCAGATGTTGGCAAGGCCGATGTCATAGGTGAGGTCGGCATAGAACATATCGTAGCCGATGCCGCAACCGATGCGCAGACCGCCATCCAGACGGCGGAAATTGTCGCTGCGGAAGGAACTCTGGGCCTCTCGCTCGGCAAAGTTCTTGATCTTGCCACCTACACCCACGGCGAAGTAACCGCCGAATTGTGGCTGGATGGAGAAGTGGTCATCTACATCATACTTGTATTTCAACACCGCAGGAATCTGCAGGTAGTTGAGGTCGTAGGTCATCTTCTTGCCGGAAACCAGATCTTTCTTGCCACCTTTTTCTATATAGGAGAGACCTGTCTCCAGATACAGAGGCGCTGTATCCGTGAGCGGAATGCCGGCAACAACGCCTACGTTGAGGCCCGTCTGCCAGTCACCGCCATCCAGACGGGAATCATCCGAATTCACGTAGGTGAATGCCGGACCGATTCGGAAACCGAAGTATGGAGCACCATAACTGTGGTTGTATCTGTAGTCGAGGTGACCCGTCTTCTTGTTGTAATATCTACTATTCTTGTAGTTCTGAGCTGTTGATGGTATCACTGCCAGGAGTATTGCCATCATGATAAATGCGATTCTTTTCATATTGATGTGATTTTAATTATTATCTGGTGCAAAGGTATGGATTTTCGGTCATCTTGCAGCGTGAGAATCCCTATAATGATAGGGGGAAAACCCTATTGCGTCTTTTCTTCGATAAAAAAAGTAAAAAGTTTCTTTTATTATTTTGTAGTGTCTTCATTTCTCATTATCTTTGCACCAAATTATAAACGTTTATAGAAAAAGATGAAATTATTGAAGAAGTATCTACTGGATATTCTGGTAGTGATTGTTTTTGCAGTGATCTCTTTCGTGTACTTCATGCCTGCCGACATGGACGGACGAATTCTGTTCCGACACGACTCGGCGGCGAGCAAGGGATTGGGACATGAGAAAGAGCTTTTCCAACAGCAGACTGGCGAGACAACCCGTTGGACCAACTCTGTGTTTGGTGGTATGCCAACCTATCAGATGTCGCCTTCGTACGGCAGTACCCAGGTGCTCAGCCAGGTAACGAAGGCTTATCATCTGTGGTTGCCTGATTATGTATGGTATGTGTTTGTCTATCTCCTGGGCTTTTATATCATGCTCCGTGCCTTCGATTTCCGACAATCGCTGGCGGCGCTGGGTTCCATCATCTGGGCATTCTCATCCTACTTCTTTATTATCATTGCTGCAGGTCATATCTGGAAGGTATGGGCTTTGGCCTATCTGCCTCCTATGATTGCGGGTGTGGTGCTGGCTTATAGGGGTAAGTATCTGAAAGGTCTGCTCCTCACCGCCATATTCTCGGCTTTCGAGGTGAATGCCAACCACGTGCAGATGACCTATTATTATCTCTTCATCATCCTCTTCATGGTGATTGCCTTCCTGGTAGATGCCATCAAGAAGGGTGAACTCGCCCGCTTCGGCAAGGCGACTGCGGTATGTGTCGTGGGTGCCCTCATCGGTATCTCGCTCAACCTCTCCAACCTGTATCATACCTGGCAGTATGGTCAGGAAACCATGCGTGGAAAGAGCGAACTGGTGAAGAAGAATACTGCTAACCAGACCAGCAGTGGTTTGGATAGAGACTATATCACCCAGTGGAGCTATGGTATTGATGAAACCTGGACGCTCCTGATTCCTGATGCCAAGGGTGGTGCTTCCGTACCTCTCGCTCAGAATACGCAGGCGATGGAGAAGGCGGATCCTAACTTCGTGCAGATTTATCAGCAGCTCGGACAGTACTGGGGCAACCAGCCTGGTACGAGCGGTCCTGTATATGTAGGAGCATTCGTATGCATGCTCTTCATTCTCGGTTTGTTTATTGTCAAGGGGCCTATGAAGTGGGCATTGCTGGCTGCCACCATCCTGAGCATCCTGCTCTCCTGGGGTAGAAACTTCATGCCGTTCACCGATTTCTTCCTTGATTACATTCCGATGTATGCCAAGTTCCGAACGGTGGCTTCTATCCTCGTGATAGCCGAGTTCACCATTCCGTTGCTTGCCATGATGGCTTTGAAGAAAATCATTGATGAGCCGGAGATACTCACCAGTAAAATCAAACTGGTATATGCCAGCTTTGGTCTGACGGCAGGCTTCTGTCTGCTCTTTGCCCTGATGCCGAGTGTCTTCTTCCCTGATTTCATTTCCGTTCAGGAAACTCAGGCGTTGCAGCAGTTGCCGGCAGAATACCAGGGTCCGCTCATGAGCAATCTCATCGAGATTCGCAAGAGCATCTTTACTTCTGATTGCTGGCGCTCGTTCTGGGTCATCGTCATCGGTTCAGCCTTCCTGCTGCTTTACAAGATGAAGAAGTTGGGTGCTGAGTATATGATTGCCGGCATCGCCGTACTCTGTCTCGTAGATATGTGGATGGTGAACAAGCGTTATCTCTACGATGATATGTTCGTAGATAAAAACGTGCGCGATACTCCTCAGCAGATGACGGAGACCGATAAGATTATCTGCCGCGACAAGGCGCTCGATTACCGTGTGCTCAATCTCGCTTCCAATACCTTCAATGAGAACGAGACCTCTTATTACCACAAGAGCATCGGTGGTTATCATCCTGCCAAGCTTCGTCGCTATCAGGAAATGATTGATGCACATATCGCTCCTGAGATGCAGAAGACGATGAAGGCTGTGGCTGAGGCAGGTGGTGATATGACCAAGGTGAATGGCGACAGTATCTTCCCTGTATTGAACATGCTCAATACCAAATACTTCATCCTGCCTTTGCAGGGCGGTCAGACGGTTCCAGTACAGAATCCATACGCCTACGGCAATGCCTGGTTCGTGGATGAGGTGCAGTATGTCAACAATGCCAACGAGGAGATTGATGGCGTGGGCAAGGTCAACCTCCGTCATGTGGCGGTGGCTGATGCCAAGTTCAAGGAGCAGCTGGCTCAGAGCGTGAAGCAGGATGATACTTCGGTGGTGAAGATGATCCAGTATAAACCAAACAACCTCACCTACGAGGTGAAGTCGAGCAAGGGTGGCGTCATCGTCTTCTCTGAGATTTACTATCCTGGATGGACTGCTACCGTAGATGGTCAGCCTGTAGAACTGGGACGTGTGGATTATATCCTCCGTGCCATCAACGTGAAACCGGGCAACCACAAGGTGGTACTCGATTTCCATCCTCAGTCGCTCAAGAATACAGAGATGGTAGCTTATATCGGCTATGGTGTTCTGGTACTCCTTATTATAATAGGTATAGGAGTGGAAATCAAAAAGCGCAAGAAGACAGATGCTGTTTCGAACAGAAATTGATATTCCGAAGGCCGACTTCGATATACAGCCGGCAGAGCAGATGCTCTTCGTGGGCAGTTGCTTTGCCGACAATCTGGGTCGCCGATTCGTGGAGAATCGCTTCCGTGCTACGGTGAATCCCTTCGGTGTGATGTATAATCCGGCAAGCATTCTCCATACGGTAGAGAAATGCGCCGAGGTGCATCCTCGTGTGGCAGTCTTTACGTTGGGTACGAATCACGTGTATATTCTGAAGGAAACGGGCGAGATTGTGGATAACTGCCAGAAGCGCCCCCAGCGCCTTTTCGAGGAATGGGAACTGAGTGTAGAGGAATGTGCTGCGTATCTGCAAAAGGCGATTGATTTGCTGAAGCAACGAGGTTTGAAAGATGAAACATCGGAAGATGAAGCTTTCGATACCGGCTTGAAGGTAATCATAACCGTAAGCCCCATCCGTTATGCCAAATACGGCTATCATGGAAGTCAGCTTTCGAAGGCTACGCTTCAGTTGGCTGCAGACCGCTTGGTGAAGGCGAATCCTGGTGTGGTGAGCTATTTCCCTGCTTACGAAATCATGAACGATGAACTTCGTGATTACCGATTCTACAAGGAAGATATGCTGCACCCGAGCGATCAGGCAGTAGAATATATCTGGGAGAAATTCCGGGAAACCTATTTCGGCAAGGCTGCCGAGCTGTTTCTGGAAGACTGGCGTCCCATCCGGGAAGCCCTCGGACACAAGCCCTTCAACCCCGATAGCGAGGAACATCAGAAGTTCATCGCCAGAACGGAAGAAAGGAAAAGATGGTTCGAGAAAAAGTATGGGTTAGTGACGGGCTGAAAGCCCAAAAGCATAATGTAGAACATTTAAAGTATTAAGACAATGACATATACTATTGAAAAGGTAACCACACTGATAGGTGCGCGTCGCTATGGAGACAATGATACCAACATCGGTTTTATCCTGACCGATAGTCGTTCACTTTGTTTCCCAGAGGAAACTCTGTTTTTTGCACTCAAGTCTGAGCGCAATGATGGTCATAATTACATCCCTGAACTGTATCGCAGAGGTGTGAAAAACTTTGTGGTAACTGATGTCCCTAAGGGCTATGCTTCTGATTATCCGGAGGCTAACTTCCTGAAGGTGGTCAATACGCTGGAGGCTCTTCAGCGTCTGGCTGAACGCCATCGTGATGAATTCAATATCCCTATCGTGGGTATTACGGGTTCCAACGGCAAGACGATGGTCAAGGAGTGGCTCTATCAGCTGCTCTCGCCAAGCATGTTCGTTACCCGCAGCCCTCGCAGTTACAATTCCCAGATAGGTGTGCCATTGTCTGTCTGGCTGATGAACGAGCAGACCCAGGTAGGTGTCTTCGAGGCGGGTATCAGTCAGCCTGGCGAGATGCTTGCCCTCCGTGACATCATCCAGCCTACCATCGCCGTCCTTACCAATGTGGGTTCAGCCCATCAGGAGAACTTCTCTTCCCTGGAGGAGAAGTGCCGTGAAAAGCTCATCCTCTTCCATGATGCTGAAACCGTGGTTTATGATGGCGATGATGAGGTGATTACCAAGGTGGTGGCTGAATATCCTGATTATAAAGGCGAAAAACTCTTCTGGTCGCTCCAGAACCCTGAGGCTCCTTTCTATGTCAAGAAGATTGAGAAGCAGCAGAGCGTGAGCGTCATCACCTATATATATAAAGGTGTAGAGGATAGCTTTTCCATTCCTTTCATCGATGATGCTTCCATCCAGAACTCCATCATCTGTGCTGCTGTCGCTTCCAAGATCGGACTCTCTGCCGAGGATATCGACAAGCGTATGGCACAGCTCGAACCGGTTGCGATGCGACTGGAGGTAAAGGTGGGTCAGCATGGCTGTACACTCATCAACGACAGTTACAACAGCGATATCAACTCACTCGACATCGCTCTCGACTTCATGAACCGCCGTCCTGATCATCGTGGCCGTCGCCATACTTTGATCTTGAGCGATATCTATCAGAGCGGTCAGACTCCTGAGGCTCTATATAAAGAGGTGAGCGATCTTGCCCGCAAGCGTGGCGTAGTGAAGTTCATCGGTATCGGTCCGGAACTCTGCAAGCAGCATGATACGATTCAGATTTCAGAAAAGTTCTTCTTCCCGAATGTGGAGGAGTTTATCAATAGCGAGGTCTTTGCCTCCCTCCGCGATGAGGTCATCCTCCTGAAGGGTGCCCGCCAGTTTGGTTTCGATCAGCTTACCGAATTACTGGTGCAGAAGGTGCATGAAACTACCCTCGAGGTCAACCTGAATGCGGTGGTTGCCAACCTCAACTACTACCGTGCCTTCATGAAGCCGGAAACCAAACTGGTCTGCATGATCAAGGCGGATGGCTATGGTGCCGGAGCGGTAGAGATTGCCAAGACCCTGCAGGATCATCGTGTAGATTATCTGGCTGTGGCTGTTGCCGATGAGGGTGTCACCCTTCGCAAGAACGGTATCACCAGCAACATCATGATCATGAACCCGGAAATGACAGCCTTCAAGACCATGTTCGATTACGACCTGGAGCCTGAGGTGTATTCTTTCCGATTGCTCGATGCGCTCATCAAGGCTGCAGAGAAGGAGGGTGTCACCGGATTCCCTGTTCACATCAAACTCGATACCGGTATGCATCGCATGGGCTTCGATCCTGAAAACGACATGGAGGAGCTTATCGGTAAGCTGAAGCATCAGAATGCCATCATCCCTCGTTCTGTCTTCTCTCACTTCGTGGGAAGCGATGACGATAGTTTCGATGACTTCTCTGCCCATCAGTTTGAACTCTTTGATAAGGGAAGCCGACAGTTGCAGGCTGCCTTCGACCATAAGATCCTGCGCCATATCTGCAATTCGGCAGGTATCGAGCATTTCCCGGAGCGCCAGTTGGATATGTGCCGCCTGGGTCTCGGACTCTATGGCATCAACTCCCGCAACAACAAGACCATTAACTGCGTGAGCACCCTGAAGACTACCATTCTCCAGATGCACAACGTGAAGGCGGGCGATAGTGTGGGCTACAGTCGCAAGACCATCCTCGATAAGGACAGTGTCATCGCTGCCATTCCTATCGGATATGCTGATGGCTTGAACCGCCGTCTCGGCAATCGACATGCCTACTGTCTGGTCAATGGTCAGAAGGCAGATTATGTAGGCAACATCTGTATGGATGTGGCGATGATCGATGTCACCGGCATCAACTGCAAGGAAGGTGATAGCGTGGAAATCTTCGGCGAGCATCTTCCTGTTCAGGTGTTGAGTGATATTCTGGAGACAATTCCTTACGAAGTGCTGACCACCATCAGCAACCGAGTGAAGAGAGTTTATTACCAGGATTAAAGATGAAATGAGTACTAGTTCAATTGAAATTTAATGATAGAAGCGCAACAGACGATTTGCCTGTTGCGCTTTTGTTTGACTAGCATGTGTATTGTCTAATGGGTGCAAGTCCCTAACGAGCCCTAGTAGTGGGAATCGTCCAGCCAGAGAGACAAGGGTGTCCGTGGTGACGCGGAATCTGAAAGAAGTCAGCGGCAAACATCTGACCCAACGCACAGAAACTTGATATAAGGCTACTTGTAGGGATAAGGCTGCAAAAAGAGTCAAAGTCCAATAACTACTCGGAACTACAAGTAGTAAATCAAGTGGGTATAAGATGGAAAGACAATATGCTTAACTAGTGAGGTCTCACGGACATGACGATTAGTTGCTTTTACGAAAGTCATGGAGTAAAGC
>CDZB01022758.1_pt1 | contig 49852 bp, 42 predicted proteins | sample 554961 | NCBI WGS metagenome assembly CDZB01 (sample SAMEA3182106, study PRJEB8094) | gut metagenome | biome: human; feature: gut; material: Stool; isolation source: human stools | place: Canada | collected 2013-02-26 | reverse complement strand
TAATCAAGCGCATCAGCGACACCATGACCTCGCTGGGCAGAAAGACTACATCTCATACGATAGAAAACTACGTCTCTGCCCTCACCGACAGCTATATCTTCTACCCAGTGCAGAGATATGATGCCAAGGGTAAGCAGCTATTGAAGACTGGACAGAAACTTTATCTTGCCGACGTAGGTCTACGCCAAGTCATCAATGGCACCAAAGGTGGCGACTTGGGGCACGTACTGGAGAACATCGTGTATCTGGAACTAGCACGACGAGGCGGAGAAATCTATGTAGGCAAAGCCGGTGATGCAGAGATAGACTTCGTGGTAATCATTGGTGAACACAAGGCATACTATCAGGTATCGCTCAGCGTAAGGGATGAGACCACGATGCAGAGAGAATTGGCACCCCTGAAGTCCATCTCCGACAATTTTCCAAAATATCTGCTCACTCTGGACAACGACCCCGTCCAGTTTCATGATGGAATCAAGCAAGAATATGTGCTCGACTGGCTTATGGAATGCTATGATTCGACTAAAAGAATGCTATGATTCGCGTAAAAACAAGAATAAGACTCACATAGAAAAACAATGATGGAAAAGAATCAGATTTTTGAAAATATTATGAGCCGTACATCGGTGAGAAGTTATACAGGCATGCCTGTAGAACAGGAGAAGGTGGAGATAATGCTGCGTGCCGGCATGGCTGCTCCATCAGCTTGCAACAAGCAGCCTTGGCATTTTGTGGTTATCAACGACAGAGAGATTCTCGACCAGATACCACAGTTCAGTCCTTATGCCAGCATGGTGAAGCAGGCACCGCTCGCCATTGTGGTTTGCGGATGTCTGGACAAGACGCTGGAAGGCATCGAGCAGGAGTTCTGGATTCAAGACTGTTCGGCTGCCACGGAGAACATTCTGCTGATGGCTCACGACTTGGGACTTGGCGGTGTATGGACAGCCCTCTATCCCCTGAAAGAACGATACGAGGGAATGCAGCAACTGCTGCATCTGCCCAAGACGATGATTCCGCTCAACACCCTCATCATCGGATATCCGAAGAATCAGGTGGCAGCAAAGGATAAGTGGAAAGAGGAGAATATTTCCTATAATTATTATCAGGAATAATCTCCATCAGGATTCATATCCCTATCATCTTATATACCCCTCCTGCTCATATCCCCTGCGATAATGATGAATCATATTGACCAGCGGCAGAAGGCGGACATCCGTTACTGCCATATTCCTGAATCTGGCATATTGCAGATTGTAAAGCGCGGCATTGCCTTCGGCCAATCTTTCCTCGATATCAGATGGCACCAGGAAGGAAGATCGATTACCCAGATGGGCATAAAACTCTGAAAGATAGATATGAACTCCTGCCAGATCGAAATCGCCAAAATGAACGTAACGATTGGGAATGCGGAGAAGCCATGACCTGAGATTTTCCAGGTTTTCCTGTGGATAACGGCAGACAAACAAGAGTTGCTTACCAGGAAACTGAGCATCGAAAAGCCAACGTTGCGACCGAATCTGCATGAAATTCTCAGCATTCTCCATACCTATGATGATTACATCTTCCGGTATCTCGAAATGTTCCGGCTGATTGATGAAAACAGAACTGCCCTCCATCGGTTGAAGCCAGAATGGCTTCCCATTCAGCATAGCATCTATCCGAACATAGCAATCTACCAGAAAACCACGAAATGTATTCACCTTCTTGGCCTTTGAATTACCTACCATCCTAACCATATCTGCTCTCGTCTGCATAGAGGAAGAGGCAGAAATCCATTCTTCTAAAGAACATTTCAAGCCAAACTTCTGCGATAGCAAGGTACGGCAACCCTCTCGCATAACCTCGGCTATGCGATATTTGCATCTACTTCCATTGTTCTTCAACATAAGGAGCCCTTCCTGCCTCAGCAAAGCCGTGAGGCGAGGAGACAGCTTCGACGAAGCAATCTCCTCACCCTTCAACATCGCTAATATCTGTCGGGCATCGCCCAATCCTAACTTTTCCATATCATCAAGAATATCAATTATATCACAAGTATATCAAGTGTATCAATTATAATCTCTTGATTAATTGAGTAACCTTTGTATTTGCCCTATTGTCTTTGCTGAGCAGATAGGTGTATTTGTAATCCTCTACATTATAGGTAGTTGGCGAACTGTTTACCAGCAGGATGTTGCGGCGATTGGCAAAGTCGAGGATTCCCTTCACATTGTTAGGATGCAACTTGCCTATCTCGTCCATCATGCAATGAATCTTGAAATCGCCCGATTTCTTCGATGCCTTCTCCTTAAACACGTTGATGAGCATGATATTAACCATCGCCTTTACAAGTATGTCTGTGCCATCAGAGCCCACATTCGCTATCTTCTCTACCCATCCCGTATCATTATCATTTTCCTTGATGCGGAACTCCAACTTAAAGGTATCTGCCACCTGCAACTGCCTGCGGTTAGGCTCATCCAGGAGTCCCTTCATAAAGGCAAGCAGATATTTCACCGCCTTGGCATTCACATCCTGGCGTGATTCGGTGGCAAAGAGATCCATCTCTCCCATATTGAACTGATTCTCTTCCGCAAAGTCCCTGATACGCAAAAGGAGGAGCATCAACTGGTCGTTGCTCTCCAACGAGCGCAAGGCGATTTCCCTGATAACACCTGCGAAATTCCGCTCCTCAAAATCGTGGTTGATATCGTTGATGGTCTTGCCGATGTCGCCTTCCCTTCGGGTAAGATCGCCCACCTCCTTGGAGATTCGGAAGATGATATCGGTATATCTTCCACTGATGCGTTTCTGATATTCCGAGATTTTATCATTTTCCACAAACTCGCAGAGATTGGATGCGAAGGCGATAAACTCCTCTTCTGTTACCGGACTTACATTGAAGTGAAAGGTGTTGTGAGCAGAAAACATACCCAGGAACTGCTGAGATTGCTTCTTGAAGTTATCGAGCGTACGGCTGTCCTCATATATCTGGCGCTTCAGCTCTTCTACGATGGCAAAACAATCCTTGGTGGTGATTTTCTCCTCAATCTCACTACTATCCAACGGGCACAAGGTTGCATCGCTCCGGAAGTTCTTTACTGCATTCAAGCCCGCCTCCAGCTTTTTTAAAGCAGCCTGCTGCTTAGCCAGTTTTTCCTGTGCCACAGACAATTGCAGCTTGAGTCGTTCACTGCGCTGCCTGAATTTATCTTCAATCGTCATCAAAGCCTCAGCCTTGTTTTTCCGTTCCTGTCTTACGGAAGATTCCTGGTCAAAGAGTTCTATCTTGTCGTTTCGGTAAACCGCCACCACATCACGATTTTTTCTGACAAATGCCAATTCTGCATCCAGTTCTGCTATGCGCTTGTTGTAAGCATCCAAAGCCTGAGTATCCATACCCTTGCCATGCAGTTCATCGTGCTGGGCTTTCAGGAGTTCCTGTTTGCGGGCATCCACCTGGTTCTGCTTCTCTTCTATCTGCGTTTGAATATCGTTGGCAAAGCCTTCAAAAGTCTGTGTTTCCTGCTTAACCTGTCGATTGTGTTCCGCCTGAAGAGCTTTCAGCTTTCGCTGCAGTTCCATCTCCAGCTGGCGCTTATTCTCTTCCTTCTTCACCTTATCGGCAACAAGCGCATTCTGCTTATCTTCCAATTCTGACAGCTGCTGGCTGCGCCATTTCTCCAAACAGTTTTTCAACTCCAGCGATTGCACCTTGAGCTTCTTTTCCGTCTGGGGCAACTGTTGCATTTCAGCCTTTTTAGCATGAAGCGATTCATTCAGCTTTCTTATCTGAAGCTGATATTTTCCCTTCAAAGTTTTTTGCTCCTCCTCATGCTGGTTCCATAAATCATTCAGCAGTTTGATGATGTCTGCACAAAGCTGTTCTTTTTCGGCGAGTTGCTCCTTCAATTCCTTGGGAGTTCTGAATTTTCGCTCTACGGCAGCCAGATTGATGCTTACGCCGTAGAGAGAAGCCGATGACAATGAAGAAGAATCGGCAACCAATTGTGGATTCAACACATTATTATATAGTATCGTTTCCTCATCCACCACTTTTCCGATATTCTCCTGCCATCCCTTCCTGTTCTGGTCGAGCCATTCGGAAAACGAGCCTTTGCTCTTCTCCAGGAGATTCTGAATTTTTCTGATTTCAGCCTCAACATCAGCTTTCTGCTTCTTAGGCCCTTCGAGCGACGCCTGGTATTTCAAATCAGCTATCTCCAATTCCTTTTCGGCTTCCTGACGCAATGTTTCAATGCGCAGTTCCACTTCCCTGATCTCGGTTTCTACCTGAAATTTTCTGGCTGTAAATTCGGCAAACTCCTGTTCGTTCGTCTTCATCTCCCTGGCAAAAGGATTCTCGTGAGCCACATTTGCCTTCTGTATCTTCAAGGCCGTTTCCTCTTGCCCCAGCTGTACCATTATTTCATCCATAGCAGAAGCCTTCTTCTGAAACACCTCTCGGGTTTCCGTTTCCGCCTTTCGCCACTCCAGCATCAAGGTTTCTTTCTGGGTCATCAAGGCTGCCTGGTGCTCATTGAGCAAGGTGGTCTTGCTGTTTCTGAAAGCACGCAAATCCATATCTAGCTGTTCGAGCAGAGCCTTATACTTATCCACCACGTTCTGATAGGATTTCTCCAGTTCAGCCTTCATCGCTTCCTGTCGCTTACGCTCTTCTTCGATGAAGGTTTCCTGCTCTACCCGCTGCAAGATATCTTCTATATGAATTTCCTCATAATGTTTACGCTTGGCGGCAGTTTTCTTTAGCTGCGCATCGAGTACGCCCAATTCACGGGAGAGTTTATCACGCTCCTTTCCATATTTTTCCTGTTCCTCACCTAGCAGTCGGTTTACCCGGTTACATTCCGCCTCACTTTTCTGGATATCAAGACGATATTGTGGCAGGAGTTCCTGTGCCACACGCTCTGCATAATTGAGTTCCCTACGTCCTTCGCCAATCAGGCGTCGATTGTTCAGCAAGGTGCGATACGCATCTATCACCTTATCAGCCATCCTGCGAACCAGCACCTCGCCATTCTTCTCCTTCTTCGTCCAGAGGCTCACATCCTTATACTCCTGTTCAAACTCCTTAATCTGTTCACGATAAAAGTTGAGATCAATGCAGTTATCCTCATCACTCATCGAGCGGATGATGGTATTCTTGATGAAATCGGCATCCAACTTGGTGTTGAGGAAGACATTCTGGATGGTGCGGGGGATATTCTGGTACTTAGCACTCTCTACAATGGCATACTTGCGAAAAGGCTGAAGTTCCAGGCGACGATTGTTGCCGAAGATGATGTCACGATACATCTCATAGCTGCTTACGAGCGAAGATATATCATATTTCTTACCCACCTGCTCACGTATCTTACTCCATTCGCCATACACCTGCTTACGCTCATCAATAAACCATTTGCTATCAAACGGGGCATCGATGAAACGGAACATCACTCGTCCCTGATTCTTCAAGGCAAGCACACAGTAGGCCCCATTCTCACACATCACCTCATAGACAATGTATGAATTGGGATAAGGAAAATAAAAGGCATCAAACGATTTCTTCTCCTTCGGGATGCCCAGGCGCAACTTATCTGCATTATAGAAAAACAGCAGCGCACGGAGCAAGGTACTCTTGCCCACACCCTGAGTGCCGATGAAATGAACATTTCCATCGAGCTTTACCTCGGCGTATGGGATATGGGCACTATTCAGAAAAATGATTTTATTCAGATATCTCATGATTGTTCCTCCTTTTCTTCTCCGGTAATATCAGCATCATCGGTAATAGATATACAATCTATCAACTCCTCAATATAATGGAAAGAAGTCAAAACCTTCCAGTTTTTCTCCACTTCATCCTGCTGCTCTATGAATCCCATTCTCACCAATTCGCCTATCAGTTTATCAACAATCTCATCATACGATTTTTTCTCGCTGAAGAGTTTTCCGGCCAATTCCTTCAGTTCCATATCGCAATTGATTCTCACCACGATGTCTGCCGCAGAGAATACCAACCCGGAACCGAAGGCAGAATTATAAGTTTTCAGAAAGGTGAGATAATCTATCCATTTGCTCACCGCCTCCAACTTACGCTGCAAATCTCCCTTGGTTTCCTTACGGGAAAAAAAGAAATAGCCATCGCCTGCTTCCAGATGGAATCCGATGCCCTGGTAGTACTCATCATATTCAGCCTGATGGTCTTCGATGGCATCATAATACCGCTTGATTTTTGCCTGAACACTGTTGTTGGATATGAATCCACCTCTGCTCAGAATATTAAAGATTTCTTCTGTATAATTCAATTTATTCATTGTTCTGTCTTCTTATTTTATCTAGTTTCTCTAGAAAGAAAGCATTCTTATTTCGGGAGAATCATCGGATATTCTACTCCATCCGATTCAGCATAATTACCCGTAAACTTCAACTTATCCACATATTGCGAAGCTATCTGGCAAAAATACACGAGCTTATCTTCCCGGCTTTGTTTCTTATCATACTGATAATTCATGACGAAAGCGAAAAGATGGGTACTCGATGCAGAGAAGGCATTATAGATTTCCTGCAGATTCACCGCCTCCAGCTTCTGCCTATTACCTTTGAGATAATCATCGGGGATAGGTTCTGCCAGAGAATCGAGCCGGCGGCCCTTCCTCTTTTTCATATTTTCAGAAAGAATGCTGATGCATTGCAGCGCCTCATCGGATGTGCGAAGATTGTCTATCGACAACTTGATGTAATACTTGGGTTGCGGTTCCATCCAAACGGCATTTCGGGTGGCTATAACCTGTCTTACATCCGTAGCCTCTTCCCATCGGAACTGGTCTTTCAGATATTTCAGTTTCTTCACCTTTTCAAAGATGCGATTCTGATAATCTATCATATTGAGATACTGGATAATCTGGCGTTCTATCTCCAGCAGATTGTGATAAGACTCGTTGAGCTGCAGGCGCACATCATTCACCACGTTTTTCATCCGCACATCCATCGCCATGGAGAAGAAGACGGGCTGATCGGTATCTATCACCCGTTCACTCTCGGTGATGAGTTGAGATATGTTCTTCAACTTCTCGCTCAGCCGCTGGAGTTTCGTTTTCTTGATTTCGTAATTAGGCTCATTCTTATAAGTATTGTCCATATTACGCTTCAAATCCAATACATTTCGAACGGTGGCAAGGGCTATGGTCTTCAGGCACCGGCGCACCTCCTTGAGATATTTATATTTTCGGGTATCGTTATTTTCCTTGAAATAATAGTCGATATTCTCATTCAACACAGAGATGTAATCCCGCACCGAAGAAACATTGATTTCCTCGTTCACTTCCAGCACATCCTCGAAGAACTTCTGATACACGTCTTCCATCTCCAGACAGTCGCCCGTATCACGAATCACTCCATTTTCTATCAAATATCGGATGCGTTCCTCCTTGTATTCGGTCATTTCCAAGGCATAGTCATAACGAAACTGAAGGCGTCGCTTGGCAAACATCTCCTTCAGTAAGATCTTTTCCCGATCAAGAGTTTTAATCAATTCATCTATAGAATGGAAAGTACCCATTGGCTTGTCATTTAAATATCTATTTTTCGCTGCTAAATTACTTATTTTTTATCGAACAGCCAAATTTTCATAGAACTTTTTACTGCCAAGGGTTCATAAAAGCAAGATTCCCATCACGAATATAAGTATAAAAGACTTAAAATGAGAGAAATTATTTTGGAAATCTAGATTTTATCCCTAATTTTGCACATCAAAAAAGAAAAATAAAGAAAAAGTATGAACATCAAGGAGAATTATCAACAATATGTAAGCCGATATGCTTCTGAGGTGGCTGCCCTGAAGCGTAAGAATACGGGATTTATAACAGGCGAGCTGCTGGCTTTTGGCGGCATCCTCGCCTTCCTGATCTGCTATTTCGCATTGGATGGGGATACGCAGAACTATCTGTTGGGGGCGGTGCTGTGCCTGATTGCCTATCTGGAAATCAGACGACTTGACGATAAGAACAAGGAGAAGATAGAGCATCTTTCGGCTTTGCTCAAGGTTTATCAGGACGAAATCAAGGCTTGGGAGGGCGATTTCTCGCCTTTCGAAACGGGCGATTCCTATCAGAATCCGCAGCATCCTTATTCCTTCGACCTCGATGTCTTCGGCAAGAGTTCGCTGTTCAACCGCATCTGCCGAACCATCACATCGGGCGGTTCGGAGGCGCTTGCCAGGAATCTTACCCGGGAAACGCCTCTGAATATGGAAGATATCAAAAGAAGAAGAGATTTGCAGAAGGAATTGGCTGGAGAAGGCGAAAACTGGCGAATGGAATTCCTGGCACTTGGCGAAAAGAACAGAAGCCAAACTGCGGATGGCAAAATGGTGAATGGCAAGATGAAGAAGATTGATTCTGCTGCGGTGGTGGATGCGATGCAGAAGGTTTCGAAGATGGAGGTGCCGGCATGGTTTGGATCTCCGGTTTCGCTCGTTATCGGATGGATGATGATTATCGGAGTCATCGGTTCCGTGATTTTATCGATATGCGATATGGTTTCGGTGAATTTCGCCCTGTGGTGGGTGTTGGTTCAATACATGGTGGTATTCTTCGTCTGCAAGCAGACACTTGACAAGATAGACAGCAATGGCGGCAAGCTTCGCCATCAGCTCATCGCCTATGCTCAGATACTTCAGCTTATCAACAGGCGCAATTTCCATAGCGAATTAGGCAAGGAGATGCAGGATTCCCTGGCAGATGCCCTGCCTTCCTTTGCCCAACTGGAAAAGATATTGAAGGGGTATGACAGAAGAGGCAACTTCCTGGGTCTTTTCTTCACCGATGCCTTCATGCTGAGCGATTTCTTCCTGGTTCGCAGTTTCCTGAAATGGAAGAATACCTATATGGTGAAGATGGAGGAATGGATGCATATCATCAGCGAGATGGATGCGATGGTTTCGATGGCGAATTTCAGATATAATCATCCAGAGGCGGAAGAGGCGGAATTTGTTTCTGGAAGTCCGGAAGCAGATACCGAAAGCGATGTTTCAGAAAATGCAGGAATCGGAAGTCCGGAAATCGTGTTCGATGGAAAGAATCTCTATCATCCTTTCCTGGGTGCCAAGGCGGTGAGGAATGATTTCACCATCAAGGACGACAACTATTATATCATCACCGGAGCCAACATGGCGGGAAAGAGTACCTTCCTGCGTTCGCTGGGCGTGAACTATATCCTGGCGATGGCGGGTATGCCGGTGTTTGCGGATCAGCTGAAGATTTCCCGTTTCAGATTGTTCTCGAGCATGAGAACCACCGATGATTTGACGCATGGCATCTCTTATTTCAATGCAGAATTGATTAGATTGGAGGAACTTCTGAAGTTCTGTAAGGAAAGTGCAGAGGGAGAGTTCTGCAAGGAAAGTATAGCGGGCAATAAGGAATCACTCCGAACGCTGATTATTCTGGATGAGATTCTGAAGGGAACGAATTCATTGGATAAGCTGAATGGTTCGAGAAAGTTCCTCGAAGCTATCGCCAAGCAGCCAGTGAGCGGCATCATTGCTACCCACGATTTGGAACTCTCCAAGATGGAGAATGATGCATCAGGCAAGTTCCACAACTATTGTTTCGAGATAGATTTGGGCACGGATGTTACCTATACTTATAAGATACAGAAGGGCGTGGCAAGAAACCAGAATGCCACTTTCTTGCTGAATAAGATTCTGGAGAAATATTAGAATAGAATTCAGAAGAAGTATTAATAGGACTTATAAAAGCACTAATATAGATTTTATATAAAAGAGAAACTCCCGATAATTTGATTGTTTCAAATTATCGGGAGTTTTCCTTTAAAAGGATACATTATAATTCAACGTTATCAAGTTATAGCTCAACACTATCCAGGCGGAATTTGAGCAAGCCGGCTGGTACCTTAACCATTACCTCATCACCTGCCTTCTTACCCAGAAGGGCCTTGGCGATAGGCGACTTGATAGAGATTTTTCCACTATGCAAATCAGCCTCATGCGGATTTACGATAACATAACTCATGCTGCACTTGTTGGCGAGATTGGTAATCTTAATCTTGCTCAGCAAGCCAACGGTATCGCTCTTCAATCGAGACTTGTCGATGACACGGGCATTCTCCAAGACCTTCTGCTTGAAGCTGATGCGGCTCAACAGTTTGCCCTGCTCACGCTTGGCAGCATGATACTCGAAATTCTCGCTGAGGTCACCCTTGTCGCGAGCCTCAGCAATCGCATCACGAACGGCAGGCAACTCTACGTTTACCATGTGTTGAAGTTCGGCCACGAGCTCATCGTAGCCTTCTTGAGACATATATTCCATTTTTCCTTGTTTTCTAGTTTCTTATTGTTCTTAATGAATGATGATTTTTTATTCGGGGTGCAAAGTTACTAGTAAATCACGAAATCACCAAACTTTTTTAGTGAAAAAGTGAAGAAACTAAAGATTAGAAAAAAACAGAAGCATCCTAAATCATTATTTTTGGGTATTGCAGATGTTGATAGATATTCTTACCTTTGCAACCCATTTAGTAGAAAACAACAATGTTTAGTAGAAAACAACAATGAGAGAAAAAAAGAAGAAACGTTTTACATGGAAGAAATACCATCGTTGGTTCGGACTTGTACTGTCTGTCTTTATGTTGGTATTCTGCGTATCAGGTATTATTTTAAATCATCGCCAGCTATTCGCCGGTTGTGAAGTAAGCAGAAGTCTGATGCCATCGGCTTATCATATCAAGAATTTCAACAACGGCATCATCAAAGGTTCTATCAAGATCAATCACCGCATCAGCAAAACTCCAAGTGATTCCATCCTGGCGTATGGTTATGGTGGCGTATGGCTTACCGATGCAGAGATGAAAACCTGGAAAGACTTTAACAAGGGATTACCCAAGAACGTGGATGGCAGGAATATCCGCAACATGGTACAGACGAAGAATGGAGAAATCTGGTGTGCAGCCATGATGGATGTATATCGCTTCGACGGAAAGGAATGGAAGATGTTTCCGCTCGCAGATAATGAAGAGCGTATCGCTGACATTACATTGACCAAAGACAGCACAAGCATCATCGCCATGACCCGTTCTGCCGTTTATGAAATATCTGGAAAGAAGACGGATGCAGCCAACGAAAAGAGGGATGCGATCAGCGAAAAGACGAATGTTACCCGCAAAATCATCGGTCAACCGGAAGGTTTTGTTCCGGAAGTTACCCTTTTCAAGACCGTTTGGAACCTGCATAGCGGTGCTTTCTTCGGATTAGCTGGAAGATTGGTGGTGGATGCCATCGCCATCGTACTCATCATCCTTTCGATAACGGGCATCATCCTTTTCATTCTTCCTTATCGTATCCGCCGACAAAAGAGATTACAGGCAAGAGAAAAGATGCTGAAGCTTGGCAAACAGATGGTTTTCCATGCCAAATGGCATAATAAATTAGGATACACAACTATCATCCTTACGCTTTGGCTAGCGATAACAGGTATGTGTCTCCGACCACCTTTGATGATACCTCTGGCGATGAACAAAACCACAGAAAAGGTGAAGGATGGAAATGTCTGGCACGATAAACTTCGCGCTATCCGATGGGATGCAGCAGAGGGCAACTGGCTTGTTTCTACCTCAGAAGGTTTTCTGCGAGTGGATGAGCATTTCTGCCAGAAGCCGGTTTTATTGGATAAGAAGCAATCACCAAAGATAAGTCCGATGGGCGTGAATGTTTTCAAGAGTGATGGCAAGGGTGGTTGGCTGATAGGATCATTCAGCGGCATGTTCCGTTGGAATCCGGAAAAGAATCTGATTGTGGATTATTTCACAGGGAAAGTCAACCAAGGAAAATCGATGATTCCGATTTCCAGTTCTTTGGTCAGCGGTTATTCCAAGGACTTCTTTGGAGGAAAAGAAGTGATTTTCGATTATAGCAAAGGAGCGAGCTTAGGTGAAACAGCATCTACCCCAGAGTTGCTTTCTGCCACCCCCATGTCGCTTTGGAATGTGGCATTAGAACTCCATGTGGGTAGATGCTATTCTCCATTCTTAGGGCCTCTTTCCGACCTTTTCGTCTTCATCTCCGGCTTGCTGATTACGCTGGTTTTGCTTTCCGGCTATATCATTCTGCATCGGAGAAAGAAGAAGAGCCCCAAACTTCCTCGGAAATCTCTCTAACCAAATCTATCTTTGCCCATTGCTCAGCATCGGTCAGTTTATTGCCGATTTCACAAGAGGCGAAACCGCATTGAGGACTGAGGCTTAAGCGATTGAGAGAAATATACTTGGCAGCTTCGTGGATTCTGGCGATGACCGTAGCCTTATCCTCCAACACAGGAGATTTAGAGGTTACCAAACCCAGAACCACCTTCTTGCCATCTGCCACATACTTCAAAGGCTCGAAACCGCCCGAACGCTCATCGTCATACTCCAGATAGAAGGTATCCACCTCCTCATGAGCAAAAAGATAAGGAGCCACGGCATCATAGGCACCCTTGGTGGCATAGCAGGAATGATAATTTCCACGGCATACGTGGGTGTTGATAGTCAATCCTTCTGGCTTGCCTTCGATGGCAAGGTTGTTCACCTTCAGATATTGCAGAGCTTCCTGCTCAAGGGTGAAGCCGTTGCCAACCTTTGCTTTCCAGTAATCACTATCCACAATCATTCCCCAGGTGCAATCATCCAGCTGGATGGTGCGGCAACCGGCTGCATAAATCTCCTGGAAGAAGGTGCGATAAGCCTGGGCAATATCCTCAATCAGCTGAGTGGTATTAGGATAGAACTTGCGGGTGTTCTCGGCATTCTTTCCACGAAACAGTTCGGCAAGGAACTGAGCAGGCGCAGGCACCGTCTGCTTTGCCTCGAAGATATATTCGCCCTTGTCATCCAACTCCTCAAACTTCTTCACAAACAGGAAATCCTTAATAAAAGGATGATTCTCACCGGTAATCTTGCCGGTCAGTTGGATAGAACCCTTGGTTGTCTCCTCGCCATGAAACTGGTAGCCATGCTCCAGTTCGATATGCTCCACACCATTGAATCCCCACATAAAGTCGAGATGCCAATAGCTGCGGCGGAACTCACCATCGGTGATATAAGGCAGATGATGCGCCTTCTGCTGCTTGATGACCTCAGTAATCAGACGGTCTTCGATGCAGCGAAGGTCGGTGGCAGAAATCTTGCCATCAGCAAACTTGGCTCTTGCTTCTTTCAACTCTGCAGGACGCAAATAGCTGCCCACTGCCTCAAAATGTATATTTCTTACGTTGCTCATTATTTTATCTCCTATATTTTTTAATGATGAATGACTCTTGATTTGCCATTATCTTATGATGAACGGCTCTTTGCATCCGGAATTGCGAGTGCAAAGGTAAGAAGAAGAATTTTATCTGCCAAATATTCTTCGTAATTCAGAAAAATATGCTATCTTTGCAGCGAATTTGGCAAATCAGCAGAATATTATTCTGCAAGAAACGCTAAAAGGAGAAACAAAGAAACTATAAAACAGAAAGAAAAGGAACAATGGCTACAGAAGAAAATCTCGATGAAATCGATATCAAGATACTCAAGTTGTTGCAGCAGAACTCACGACTCACAGTGAAGGAACTTGCCGCAAGAGTACACCTCTCCCCTTCTCCCACCTTCGAACGGCAGAAGCGATTGGAGCGTGAGGGATACATCCAGCGATATGGAGCGATAGTAGATCATCACAAGATGGGACACAACGTGATTGTGCTCTGCAATATCCGACTGAAGCAGCACACCCACGATTTGATTCAACAATTCATGGATACCGTGCAAACCATCGACCAAATTACGGAGTGCTACAACACCACCGGTGATTACGATTTCCAAATCAAGGTGTATGCCCGCGACATGAAGGATTATCAGGATTTCATGCTCAACACCCTGGGAAACATCGACTGCATCGGAAGCCTCCACAGCATCATCGTGATTGGCGAAATCAAGGATTCGCATTATATCCCTGTAAATCAAAATAAGGAGAAGAGAAATTAAATCAAGAAAGAATTAAGAGAACAAAAAATAAGGAGAAAGAATTATGTTTTGGAAAAAGATCATCATCCTATACTTTGCTCTCCCCATGCTTTTCTGCCTTCCATCCAAGGCGCAGAAGCCGGGAGATATCGTCAGCGAGCAAACCATCAGAAAACTTGGAGAAAAGCATTTCTTCTCCATCTCTCCTATCCCTGACCCCATCTTCCATCTGATGCAAGGAAAGACGTATAAAAAGAATTGCACCGTAGCAAGAAGCGAACTGCGATACCTGCGATGCCTGCATGTGGATAAAAAAGGCAGAAACATCGTAGGTGAAATGGTGGTAAACAAGGCGATAGCCGCTGATGTACTCGATATCCTCAGAAAGCTATATAAGGCAAAATATCCGATAGAGCGAATGAGACTTATCGACTACTGGGATGCCGACGACGAGAGGGCGATGAGGGACAACAACTCCTCCAGCTTCAATTTCCGATTCATCTCACATACCAAGACCGTTTCGAAGCATGGCAAGGGACTTGCCGTTGACATCAATACCCTCTATAATCCCTATCATAAGCATTTGAAGAATGGCAAGGAAGTGGTAGAGCCAGCTACGGCACGACCTTATCTCGACCGTAGCAAGCACCATGCTTACATGATCAGAAAGGGCGATTTATGCTACCGGCTCTTCAAGGAGAAAGGATTCCGATGGGGTGGCGACTGGAAACATAGCAAGGATTACCAGCACTTCGAGAAATAAGGACACAAGAAGGCTATGCTGTTGTTACTTGAGATTCTGCAACAAACAGCATAGCCCTTTATTGTCTAACGGCATCCAATTACCTAACTGTACCAAACAGAATTATAATCTCTGCGGTCATCTTCCTCATTATAGAGGTTCTCATACTCAAGGTTCATTGCCTCGAATTTTTCCTGTGTCTGTTTCATGATAGCCCCTCCTATTACTTTAAGTTAATAAATTCGTTTCTATCTTTTGTATATGCAAAAATAGCAAAAAAATGAATCGATGCTGTCAACTATTCAGAAAACTTTTGTATTTTTGCATCAGAAAGCCATATTTGGCGACATTAAGAACAATTAGAATGAAGAAATAATGAATATGAAGATACAGCATACATTTCGACTCAATCGGGTAAAGTGGCGCCACTGGTTATTGCTGGTACTGCTCCTCCTCGTTACTCTTGCCAAAATGATTCCTCTATGGGGATTCATCTACACCACCCGTATCTATCCGATTATCGGCATACTCCTTTCTCCCATCTCAGGATTTTTTCCTTTTGCCGTAGGCGATATCTTCATCGCTCTCAGCATTGCCTGGGTTATCTTCTATCCCATCTATGAGATAGGATTGAGAAAGAAGCTTGCCAGGCGATATTTCTTTCTGGCAGCAAAGAAAGGCAGCTATCCCAAGAAGAAGGTTGTATTCGGAAGAGTGGCAGAATACCTGCTGTGGGTATATGCCTGGTTCTACATCGCCTGGGGATTGAACTACTCCCAGCCGAATATCTATGACAGAATAGGAATGAAGCCGGTGGAAGTAAGCGAAGCTAAATTCAAGGCATTCGCCTATCAATATGCCGACAGTCTCAACGCTTTAAGCATTTCTTCTGATATTGCCGGGAGTAGCATTTTCTCTGATAGCATCGTAGATGACGGTTTGAAAAATCGGGTGCGGGATGCGGTTCTGAAGGAATATAATAAAATAGGTTATAAGGAGGGTATCAATGCACCTTTCAACCAGCATCCTCATGCCAAGACGATGGTATTCACACCCCTCAGTTCGATGTCGGGCGTTACCGGAAGCATGGGGCCTTTCTTCTGCGAGTTCACGCTTAATGGAGATATTCTCCCCCACGATTATCCAGCCACCTATGCCCACGAGTTTGCCCACTTCCTGGGTGTAGCCAACGAGGGTGAGGCGAATTTCTACAGTTACATCGTGTGCACGGCATCGGCAGATAAGCTGATGAGGTTCAGCGGCTATTACCACATTTTCTTTCACGTACTGAACAATGTATTCGATATTCTCGGCGAAAAGGAGGGAGAAAGATTCCTGAAACATATCCGTCCCGAGATTATCCAGCGGGCAAGAAACGACCGCCGCTACTGGCTCGGCAAGCGATGCAAGGCATTGGATGCCGCCCAGGATTTCATCTTCGAACTCTATCTCAAGGGCAACCATGTGGCGGAAGGCAGAAAGAGCTATTCGGGAGTTATCGGCTTGATACTGGCTTGGGAAGAAAAGAAGAAATGACGCATCAGTTTCAAGTGCTCCGAAGATGTCGATGCCGAGAATGAATTCTAAGCCGGGAATGATGGCAGAATACATGGCTGAGAAGAATCGGCAGATAATGGCAATAACATATTTAATAACACATTAAATAATAGTAATATGGAAGATATGAAGAAGGGAAGAATCACTCCTAGCTGGATTGATTCATTAAAAGAGAACGAGATTTTTGTGTTTGGCAGCAATCTGGCTGGCATGCATGGTGGTGGAGCTGCCCGCATTGCCCGATTACACTTCGGTGCCGTCATGGGCAAGGGTGTAGGCTTGCAAGGTCAGAGTTACGCCATCCCTACAATGCAGGGCGGCGTGGAAACCATCCGTCCATACGTGGATGAATTCATTATCTTTGCCCATCAGCATCCCGATCTTCATTTCCTGGTAACCCCAATAGGTTGCGGCATCGCCGGCTTCGAAGCCGAAGACATCGCCCCATTGTTCGAGAAGGCAAAGGAGATGAAGAACATCAGCCTTCCTGAGAGTTTCTGGGAGGTGATAGAGTAAAGGTTTAGGAGAATTATCAAATGAAGTTAGGAAAATTATCAAATTAATGTTAGGAGCAATGATAGGAGATATTGTTGGCTCAAAATATGAGTTCAACAATACGTTTGATTATGATTTCGAGATGTTCGGCGAGGGATGCGACTTCACCGATGATACCATTTGCACCATGGCGATAGCCGATGCGATATTGAACGGACGAAGCTATCAGGAAAGCCTGCTGGATTGGTGCCGCCGCTATCCTTCTCCAAAGGGAGCGTATGGCGGAAGATTCGCGGGGTGGATTCGTTCTCTTGATCCGCAGCCATATAATAGTTTTGGCAATGGTTCGGCAATGCGAGTATCGCCGGTGGCTTGGCTATTCGATGACCTGTCGCAGGTGTTGGAAGAGGCAGAGAAAACAGCTCTTCCTACTCATAACCACCCCGAAGGAATCAAGGGAGCCAAAGCCGTAGCTCATGCCATCTGGCATTTCAGAAAAAGCAAATTCTCAGAGGAATCCAAGGAGTGTAAGGGTGAGAAAGCTAAAGAATATGATGATAAGGCAATGAAAGCCTTCAAGAATATCGCCCGCAGCTATTACGAAGATTTCGAAACACGAGATTATCCAAAAGGCAAATTCGATGAAACCTGTATGGATGCCGTGCCATTATCTTTCTATCTCCTCTCGCAAGCCTCATCCTTCGAGGATGCCATCCGCCTAGCCATATCACATGGCGGCGATAGCGATACCATCGGAGCCATCGTCGGCTCCATCGCCGAAGCCCGATTCGGTATTCCGCAAGATATGAAAGAGAAAGCTATCAGTCATCTTCCGGATGAGATGCAAGATGTATTGAAGCAATTTGCAGGGAAATGCGAAATAAAGCCCCAATAATTTGGTGTTATCGAAGAAAAGTCTTAACTTTGCCCCATACATATTAAAAAAGTAAGATTATGCAAGAATATCAATTGGATTTCGTAACCTATTGCGTTGGCAACTTAGCCGACCGATTGAACATGAGTGCCAGTAAGGTATATAAGATGTTACGGTCAACAGATATCTTAAATGGCTATATGATACCCTGCTACGATGTGCTCCATACTTTCGGCAAGGAGTACATCATGGACGATTTGATTAACTTGTTAAAGAAACGGGGAGCATTGAAATGAAAGTTTATCATGCATCAAAATTCATCATAGAATCACCAGACATTTATCATTCTCGTGATTTATTGGATTTCGGCAAAGGATTCTATCTGACATCACTTGTCGAACAGGCGAAGAAATATGCCCAGCGATTCATCTTCCAAGGCGACAAAGCATATCTTAACCAATACATCTTAGATGAAAACTTAGACAGAGAATATAAGACAAAAGAGTTTATTGGTTACAACGAAGAGTGGTTAGATTTCGTTGCTTTATGCCGAATTGGGAAACAAACAAGTAAGTTTGATATGGTTACAGGTGGTATAGCAGATGATAAAGTATTCAATACCGTAGATCTTTACTTCTCCGGTAACATCAGCAAAGAAGAAGCACTTAAACGCTTAAAGTTTATCCATCCCAATCACCAGATATGTATTTTAAATCAAGATATTCTAAACAAGCATCTGCACTTTCTTCGGTCAGATGAAATAATATAAGGAGGACTCTTTATGGAAGCAAACAAAACTATACTTCAAATGAAATATGCTCGCATAGTATCTATCTTTGCAGAGCAAATAGGCGTTACATTGGAAGATGCCCTAGATTTCTTTTATACTTCTTCTATTTATCAGATGATGAATGAAGGCATTGCAGACATGCATTGCAGAAGCGATGGATATTTGGCAGAATTAATCAAAGAAGAGTGGAAAAAGAAAGACAAGACAGCATCGTTCAATATCTGCTCCGACAATTTCAGCAATCCGACAGAAAGAAACGCTAAAGGTTCTTAATGGAAAATAATTCCAGCCAACTTTCACGGATATTCCTTTCAAAATCCAAGGCTTCGCAGGAATAGGCAGAGGGCGTAATCTTGCAATCCATCGCACAGCACTTGTTGTAGCGCTCTCGGGCTCTGTTTTCTCTTGCAAACATCGCCTTGGTGCCAGCCTCATCTTCTGAAAACTGCAGGTGGTTGTCGATTCCCATATCAAGAGCAATGTTTTCCACATCAAGGTCATCGGTGCCGATGAAGGTAAAGATCCAGTTCTGCTTCTTCCCTTTTTCATTATTGCCTTTTCCCCGCTACTTGATTGCTTCTTCCCCGCTTTCTGATTGCTTCTTTATCCCTTAAAAGAAAAAATAGAGGGGAAAATTAAGTTGAGGATTATCTTTTTTCAAAGATATTTTTGCCAGTAGAAATAAAACTCGTACTTTTGCACCCAATTATTATATCATACAAGTTATTAAATTACATCAAGTTACTATATTATATAAGAAGATGAAAGAAATATTGATAGTAGGCATAGGCAGCTTCTTCGGGGGCGGCATGAGATATTGGATTTCAAAGATGGTGCAATCCTGCACGGTGATTGCCTTTCCTTTCGGAACCATGGCGGTGAATGTGGCGGGATGCCTCATCATCGGGTTTCTCTCGGGATTGAACTGGAGGGAAGGGGGATGGATGTCGCCATCTGCCAAACTGCTGCTCACCACGGGGTTCTGCGGAGGATTCACCACCTTCTCTACCTTCATGAACGAGGGGGCGGGATTGATGAAGGAGGAAAACTACCTCTATATGATGCTCTATCTATTCGGAAGCCTGGCACTGGGACTCGTCGCCGTACTCGCCGGACATTATCTGGCGAAGATTATCGCATAAAATACTTCAGAACATAGAAAGAAGAAGCCCCCGGATTGCCGAGAAAGAAGACCGGAGAATAGAAAGAAGAAGAACCCGGATTATCGCATAAAATACAGAAGATAGGATTCCATCAGATGAAGAAATGATGAAAATTCTATCTTTTTTATTATTTTATATTTTCAAAATGCCTTAATTACGAAATTTATTCGTAAATTTGCAGAAAATAATCTGCACTCGACTATTTGAAAGCATGCTTTCATTGTACTCGTTTGCTTAATTTTTGCACCAATGAATACATTAGATACAAACAATATAAAATGGAGCGAGAATGTGATCATCGCTGATGCCGATTATATCGACAAAGTGGCTTTCGACCTGACTGTCAACTTCGAGCGAATGATCAACCGCCGCATCCAGCCAGCTGACATGGCACAATGGGCAGTGTGCATCGCCCTCGACGGAGGTCTCAGAGAGGGGGAGCACGAAACACAAGTGGTGCTTATCCACGATAAGAAATCTCTGGCGATGAAGAATTTCCGCCCTTCCAACTATGAGAAGGATCTCAACGCCCAGGCTTTCAAGGATGATAAGCTGGGAGAATTCATATTTGCATCTTATCCTTCCGAGGAAAAGATGGTGGGAAAGGACGAATTCCTCGTAGAAGTGGCACGCACCGTATGCAACACCAAGGAGGTGAAAAGGGTGATGGTGATTCCGAACTCGGAAGATGGAGATGCCTACGACCAGCTGAGAGATATGCTTCGCAAGGTAGATGACGACGACAAGCGCATCACCCTCTTCGCCATGCAACCCATGCCGGGAGGAAACTTCCGACAGGAGATTCTGGGGTACTCGCTGATGAACGCCCTCGGAATCTCGGCAAAGGAGATAAAATAAACATTAAAATAATAAACATAATAATAAAAAACAAGATTATAAATGAGTAGAGTACTTATGATTGGCGCTGGTGGCGTGGCTACCGTGGCTGCCTTCAAGATCGTCCAGAACCAGGACGTTTTCACCGAGTTTATGATTGCTAGCCGTCGCAAGGAAAAGTGCGATAAGCTGGTTAAGGATATCCACGCCAAGGGATACAAGATGGATATTCAAACGGCTGAGGTGGATGCCGACGACGTTGAGCAGTTGAAGGCTCTCTTTAATAGCTATAAGCCTGAGCTTGTCATCAACCTTGCTTTGCCTTACCAGGATCTCACCATCATGGATGCCTGTCTGGCTTGCGGTTGCAACTATATGGATACCGCTAACTATGAGCCAAAGGACGAGGCTCACTTCGAGTACTCATGGCAGTGGGCATATAAGGATAAGTTCGAGCAGGCAGGTCTCTGCGCTATCCTCGGCTGCGGTTTCGACCCAGGTGTTTCCGGCATCTTCACCGCATACGCTGCCAAGCATCACTTCGATGAGATTGAGGTGCTCGATATCGTGGATTGCAACGCCGGAAACCATCACAAGGCTTTCGCAACCAACTTCAACCCTGAAATCAATATCCGCGAGATTACCCAGAAGGGACTCTGGTATAAGGATGGCGAATGGATTGAAACCGACCCTCTGTCTATCCACAAGCCTCTCACCTACCCTAACATCGGCCCTCGCGAGAGCTATCTGATGCATCACGAGGAGTTGGAGAGCCTGGTGAAGAACTACCCTACCATCAAGGAGGCACGCTTCTGGATGACCTTCGGTCAGCAGTATCTCACTTACCTCGACTGCATTCAGAACCTCGGCATGAGCCGCATCGATGAAATCGAATACGAGGCTCCATTGGCAGATGGCTCAGGCAAGACAGCCAAGGTGAAGATTGTTCCATTGCAGTTCCTCAAGGCAGTATTGCCTAACCCACAGGATCTCGGCGAGAACTATGATGGCGAGACATCCATCGGTTGCCGCATCCGTGGTAAGAAGGATGGCAAGGAGCGTACCTACTACGTATATAACAACTGCAAGCACCAGGAGGCTTACAACGAAACCGGCATGCAGGGCGTAAGCTACACCACTGGTGTGCCAGCCATGATTGGTGCGATGATGTTCCTGAAGGGCATCTGGAAGAAGCCAGGCGTATGGAACGTAGAGGAGTTCGACCCAGATCCATTCATGGAGCAGTTGAACAAGCAGGGATTGCCATGGCACGAGGTGTTTGATGGCGATTTGGAGATTGATTAAACTTTAAACATGAAAAGAATATGGCAAAAGAGATAGAAGAGGGTAAACTGACCCCCAACGAGGGAAAACTGAAAGCCCTCCAGGCAGCCATGGCGAAGATTGAGAAAGACTTCGGCAAGGGCTCTATCATGAAGCTCGGCGATGAGCACGTCGAGAATATCGAGGTAATTCCTACGGGCAGTATCGCTCTCGACAATGCATTGGGCGTAGGCGGTTATCCAAGGGGACGTATCATCGAGATCTATGGCCCTGAATCTTCAGGTAAGACAACATTGGCCATCCATGCCATCGCAGAGGCTCAGAAGGCTGGCGGTATTGCTGCCTTCATCGACGCCGAGCATGCTTTCGACCGCTTCTATGCTGCCAAACTGGGCGTGGATGTGGATAACCTGTGGATTTCACAGCCAGACAATGGTGAGCAGGCATTGCAGATTGCCGATCAGCTGATCAGCTCTGCTGCCGTAGATATCGTGGTAGTTGACTCTGTAGCTGCCCTGACTCCTAAGAAGGAAATCGAGGGCGACATGGGCGATAACGTGGTAGGTCTTCAGGCACGATTGATGAGCCAGGCACTCCGCAAGCTCACTTCTACCATCAGCAAGACCAATACTACCTGCATCTTCATCAACCAGTTGCGCGAGAAGATCGGTGTGATGTTCGGCAACCCTGAGACAACTACCGGTGGTAACGCCTTGAAGTTCTATGCATCAGTTCGCCTGGACATCCGCAAGGCAACAGCCATCAAGGACGGCGAGGATGTGGTAGGTAATCTGGTTCGCGTGAAGGTAGTGAAGAACAAGGTGGCTCCTCCTTTCCGCAAGGCGGAATTCGACATTATGTTCGGCGAAGGTATCAGCCGTGCCGGCGAGGTATTCGGTTTGGCAGTAGCCAACGGCATCATCGACAAGAGCGGCAGCTGGTACAGCTACGGCGGTTCAAAGCTCGGACAGGGTGCAGATGCCTGCAAGGCATTACTCAAGGATAATCCTGAGCTTCTCGACGAGCTGGAGGCAAAGGTTCGTGAAGCACTCGCTGCCAAGGATCAGAAATAAAACTCAGATAAGGTAAGTTACACCTTATTATATATAGGGACATTATCTGGAAGAAAGAGTTCCCTAAAAACAAAATAGGAATCAAGATATGAGGAATGCGACATTTTATCGCTTCTTTTATCTTGATTCCTTTTATTTTGTCAGTACCTGACTGACAGCTTGTCAGCCAAATTCAGGAAAACACAGAAAACAAACAGCCAAATTCAGAAAAAAAATCCATTGGCACACGCTTTGTTAATTAGAAAGCGTGAACACTGAGTTCAGGAGGTTCCCGACAGATGCATATCTTCGGCAGACTTCCCCGAAGGCAGCGATTCATGAGATAAATAACATATTAATAACGAAAAAATAAAAAAAAGATATAATCATGGGAAAAGTAATTGGAATTGACTTGGGTACCACAAACAGTTGTGTTGCCGTTTTCGAAGGTAGCGAACCAGTTGTAATCGCTAACAGTGAAGGTAAGCGTACTACTCCATCAGTAGTAGGTTTCGTTAAGGATGGTGACCGCAAGGTAGGTGATCCTGCTAAGCGTCAGGCCATCACAAACCCTAAGAACACTGTATATTCTATCAAGCGTTTCATGGGTGAGACATACGCTCAGAGCCAGAAGGAAGCTGAGGCAATGCCTTACACAGTAGTAAACGAGGCTGGTTATCCACGTGTTGAAATCGAGGGTCGCAAATATACTCCACAGGAGATTTCTGCAATGGTTCTCCAGAAGATGAAGAAGACTGCAGAGGATTATCTCGGACAGGAGGTTACAGATGCAGTCATCACAGTTCCTGCTTACTTCTCTGACTCTCAGCGTCAGGCAACTAAGGAGGCTGGTCAGATTGCAGGTTTGAACGTTCAGCGTATCGTTAATGAGCCTACAGCCGCAGCTTTGGCTTACGGTGTTGACAAGGCTAACAAGGATATGAAGATTGCCGTATTCGACCTGGGTGGTGGTACATTCGATATCTCTATCCTTGAGTTCGGTGGCGGCGTATTCGAGGTACTTTCTACCAATGGTGATACTCACCTGGGTGGTGATGACTTCGACCAGGTAATCATCAACTGGTTGGCTGATGGCTTCAAGGCAGAGGAAGGCGTAGATCTCCGCAAGGATCCTATGGCTATGCAGCGCTTGAAGGAGGCAGCTGAGAAGGCTAAGATTGAGTTGTCAAGCTCTACATCTACCGAAATCAACTTGCCATACATCACAGCAGTTGACGGTATGCCAAAGCACTTGGTTAAGACTTTGACCCGTGCACAGTTCGAGCAGTTGGCTCACAACCTGATTCAGGCTTGTCTTGTACCTTGCCAAAATGCCGTTCGTGACGCTAAGCTCTCTACATCAGATATCGACGAGGTTATCCTGGTGGGTGGTTCAAGCCGTATCCCAGCCGTTCAGACACTCGTTAAGAACTACTTCGGCAAGGAGCCTTCTAAGGGTGTTAACCCTGATGAGGTAGTAGCAGTAGGTGCAGCTATCCAGGGTGCCATCCTGAACAAGGAAGAGGGTGTTGGCGACATCGTATTGCTCGACGTTACTCCATTGACTCTCGGTATCGAGACCATGGGTGGTGTAATGACCAAGCTCATCGATGCTAACTCTACCATCCCTTGCAAGAAGAGCGAGGTATTCTCTACAGCAGCTGATAACCAGACAGAGGTTACCATCCACGTATTGCAGGGTGAGCGCCCAATGGCAGCTCAGAACAAGAGCATCGGCCAGTTCAACCTGACAGGTATCGCTCCAGCTCGCCGTGGTGTTCCGCAGATTGAGGTTACCTTCGATATCGATGCCAACGGTATCTTGAACGTATCAGCTAAGGATAAGGCTACAGGCAAGGAGCAGAGCATCCGCATCGAGGCTTCATCTGGCTTGAGCGAGGACGAGATCAACCGCATGAAGGCTGAGGCAGAGCAGAACGCTGCTGCTGATAAAGCTGAGCGCGAGAAGATCGACAAGATGAACCAAGCAGACAGCATGATCTTCACCACCGAGAACTTCCTGAAGGATAACGGTGATAAGATTCCTGCAGACAAGAAGCCAGGCATCGAGCAGGCTTTGCAGCAGTTGAAGGATGCTCACAAGGCAGGTGATGTTGCAGCCATCGATTCAGCTATCAACAACTTGAACACCGTAATGCAGGCAGCTTCTCAGCAGATGTACCAGGGCGGCCAGCAGGCAGGTCCTCAGGGTGCACAGGGTGGCCAGCAGGCACAGCAGGGTGCTAACGATGGCGCTCAGGATGTTCAGGATGCAGATTTCGAGGAGGTTAAGTAATCTCTCTCATCATAGAGAAGTTATTAGATTAGCATAAAGATCAAAGGCGTGTAAGGCTCTGAAAATGAGTTTTACACGCCTTTTTTCGTGTCTTTATGTTTTTTTATATATCTGCTTATGGCTTTATCGCAGAAAAATATGTATATTTGCAGGTTATGAAGGGGCTGGAAGTTCCAGCAAGAGAAGAAAAAGACAAGTTCTAGTAAAAGAAGGAAAGGAAACGGGATATGGCAAAGAAAAGACCGCAGGTAGCACTGGTTTATGATTTTGACGGGACATTATCTCCCGGCAACATGCAGGAGTTCGGATTCATCCAGGCAACCGGAAAGACGAAGGAGGAATTCTGGGATAAAAACCGGAAGCTTGCCGTGGGCAAGGATGCCAACGGCATTCTTACCTATATGTACATGATGCTGGATGAAGCGAAGAAGAACCATATCTCGCTCACCCGCGAATCCTTCCAGAGCTTCGGCAGGAATGTGGAGCTCTTCCGTGGCGTAAGGCAATGGTTCTCGTTCATCAACGAATATGGTGCAAGCATCGGTCTCGATATCAAGCACTACATCAACTCCTCGGGATTGAAGGAGATGATAGAGGGTACCCCCATCGCTCAGGAATTCGAGAACATCTATGCCTGCTCGTTTCTCTATAATGAGGATGGCATCGCCTACTGGCCAGCCGTAGCCGTGGATTATACCACGAAGACCCAATTTCTCTTCAAGATCAACAAGGGCATCCGTCAGGTGAGTGACAACAGCAGGGTGAACCAGTATATTCCTGATAACAAGCGCCCTATCCCTTTTCCGCGAATGATTTATTTCGGGGATGGAGAAACCGACGTGCCCTGCATGAAGATGGTGAAAGAGCACGGCGGCCATTCCATTGCCGTATATGATACGCCCGAGAAGGAGGCGATGGCGTGCCAGCTGGTAAGGGAAGGCCGTGCCAACTTTATGTGTACGGCTAATTACAGCAGGGGCGGCGTGATGAACATCATCGTGAAGCGAATACTGGATAAGATCAAGGCGGATTTCGAATTCGACAGATTGATAGAGGTAAACCAGAAGAAGGCGTGGAAGTAGAGACGGAAATATAGGTGAAACGCTGAAACACTGAAACGCAGGAAATAAAAAGAAAGAAATATAATATTAATAAATAATTAATGGGAAGAAACAAATACTCAGCAGGAGAAATCAAGGAAATCGGTAAGTTGCTGCGCCTGAAGAACGCCGGCAACCGTTTGCAACAGAAATTGATACGCCACGACCTTCGCGTGGATTATGAATTCAACATCTCTGACTTCAATGAGCCGGGCAAGGCTTTCGGCGAGGAGGAACTGCAGGATGCCATCAAGCGTGGCGCCATCCAGATTCTCGACGATGCCACCATCGAAGCCATGAAGGCGAAACGTGCAAGAGACAAGGCACGCGATGAGGCAGAGAAGCAGAAGGATGCCATCGCCAGCGGTGAGCAAACCGACTGGCAGGAGGCAATGAAGGAGTGGAACGAATGGGAAAATTCCAAAGAAAAATAGAAACAGAAAAAAGATATTATGGCTAAAGTATTGATCAAGACTTCAGAGGGCAACATCAAGGTGCGCCTCTATGACGAGACTCCTCAGCATCGTGACAACTTCTTGAAGTTGGCGAAGGAGGGATATTTTGACGGCACTCTCTTCCACCGTGTCATCAAGGATTTCATGATCCAGGGCGGCGACCCTGACAGCAAGGGTGCTCCAAAGGGCAAGATGCTGGGCACGGGCGGACCTGATTACACTATCCCTGCCGAGTTTGTTTATCCACAGCTCTTCCACAAGCGCGGTGCCTTGAGCGCTGCCCGTCTGGGCGACGAGGTAAACCCTGAGCGTGAGAGCAGCGGCAGCCAGTTCTATATCGTCTGGGGAAAGACCTACAAGCAGAACGAGCTGAAGCAGATGGAGAAGCAGATGGGCATGCAGATGGAGCAGAATATCTTCAACCAGCTTGCCAAGGAGCACCATGATGAAATCATGAACTTCCGCCGCAACCGCGACCGTGAGGGCTTGATGAAGCTCCAGGATGAGCTGGTGGATGAAACCAAGAAGCGCTGCAAGGAGCAGGGTTACCCTAAGTTTACCGAGGAGCAGCAGAAGGCTTACACCGAGGTGGGCGGAACCCCATTCCTCGACAACCAATACACCGTTTTCGGCGAGGTAGAGGAAGGTCTTGACGTAGTAGAGAAGATTCAGAACTGCGAAACCATGCGTGGTGACCGCCCTAAGGAGGATATCAGCATGGAGATTTCCATTATAGAGGAGTAAAGGCTTTAAGTAGCTTCAACAAGATGACCGTATGGTATAATGGCAGATCCGCATCAAGGATTACCTGGATGCATTGAAGACTCCTCTTCAGGTTGAGGTGAAATAGAAACTTCGAATACAACATTTTTATCTCACTAGGAAATATTAGATTCTTCACTGTGTCAATGTTTGTAATCCACAGAGAAAGTTATGTTCCGCAGTGTTGAACTTAAGTTCAACACTGCGGAATACAAGTTCAGCACTTCTGAACATAGGTTCAAAAGTGCTGAATATAGTTTTAAATTAAGAGTACAAGAAATACTCGTTCTTCTAAAACCTTAAATCTTTTATTGCAATCAATCTTACTTCGTCATCTCGAAGCCAATGCGCACGCCATCGTAGTTATCCACAATGCTGCTCACGGCACTCATCGTAGTGCTACCGGTAAGATTCAGCTTGCTCAGGGTCTTGACCAGGGTGAGCAGCTTCTTCTGCTCGAAGAGCAGGCTGATGCCATTGGCAGTGCGGGTGGCAAAACCCGAAGCACTCAACAGCAAACCCTTCAGCTGGATGGCATGCGTCTTCTCATCGAAGGTATAGGTGCCGTTCCATGACTTGCCGTCGATCTTGGCAGCAAAAGTGCCATCGGTCTTGAAGGTAAAGTAGGTATTGCTCTTGCTGAAGCCGAACTTACTGTAGTACTTGCTCAGATCCTCCTCTATCTTGCTGGCAGCAATCTCGCCGCCAGCCTTTGCCAGCAGGTTCTCTGAGGTGAAGGCGCAACCCGGCTTGCTGTACTTCCAGGTATGGGCGCAGAGATCTGCCTGCGAGAAGGTGGCTGAACCTATCACATTGTTCAGAATGCCATTGATGATGCTGCTGCCGGTAGAGCTGCTGCCGGTAGTAGTGCCGCCACCCAGCAAACCGCCTAATACGCCTGCCACTACGCTTCCTGCAGAATAACCGCTATTGGTGGTAGTAGAAGTAGATGTGGTAGGAGCAGATGCCGCAGCTGAAGATGTTGCAGTAGATGAAGAAGTGGTCTTCTTGGCTGTTGTTTTCTTGGTAGTTGTTTTCTTCTTCGATGTCTTTTTAGTTGTTTTCTTCACAGGCATCAATTCAGAAAGTGAAGCCTCCTGAACAGCTTCATTCATTGCGCATACATTACTGCCGGAAGTGCTGGCAAGCACCAGGGCAGCCATTAAAAATACCTTTCTCATTTTTTACTTTCTATTTATTATAATTGTAACTTTCGTTTTAAAAATGCATCCTGCTTATATGATGCAGCATTTTCCTTTTTCGCTGCAAAGTTCGCACTTTTTCCGCAAATAACAAAGAAAAAATGCTTTTTTCATCATTATTTGCTATTTTCTTAGACGAAAGAGATGGCGAAAGGTTCAAATATCGTTCAGAAAAAGGTATAAATGTTTCATTTTTTTGACGTACATCAAAAAAGAACGATTATTAGCATAAATTTATCAAAAAGTGTACCCGAATATGATAAGAAAGCCCTATCTTTGCACCGTTAACAAAATCACAATAGGTTATGAATGATTTAATTAAGGTCAACACAATGAGTGAGAATATGGCATTGAACAAGTGCCGAGAGATTCTCAACGATCGCCGTGAGGCTCTTGCTTCTAAGGCGAAGAAGAACGACTAAGGGTAACTTTCGCAAGAGAGTGCTCTTGAGAAAAATTACGTAAGAGAGAAAGGAAATTACGTAAAAAGATTATTTTCAGAATGACTCTTTGATACCACAAAGAGAAAAAAGGCAAAAAGTCCCGTTGGCGAGTAAAATCGTTCAACGGGACTTTTTGATTTCTATGCTGATCGGAATGATATCCCAGCAGGGGGATATCATTCCCAACGGGGATATTATTCCTTGCTCTTCTCAGCCTTCATGATTACCTCAACATGGTTGCCGCTCTTCATGAGTACATTCTTGAGGAAGTCGGAAACCTGCTCGCCACGGAGGTTCTTCACGAACTCCTTGTAGCCGGTATGGTTATCGAAACCGAGACCTGTATAGTTGGCAAGAACGCCGAGCCAGTAGGCATTGTTCTTCTCATCCACACCTGCCTGCTTCAGCATGATCTCCTTCACCTTCTGCAAGTCAGCAGCATCTACCTGCTTCTCTACCTCTTCTACACCCTTGAAGAAATAGGTGATGGCGGTATCAGCCTTCTCCGGATTCAAGCCGGCATTGGCGGTAATGCTGATGGCTGCCTTGTCATCGAAATCGCGGAGCATGCCGAAGGTGGCTCCTGCATGGTAAGCTGCACTCAACTGCTCACGGATGGTGCGCAGATACTGCATCTCCAGCAGTCGGGAGGTTACATCTGCCAGTACCATATTCTGCATAGAGAATGGCAACTTGGTGCTCCATATCTCTGATGCCTGGGTTTGAGGATTGGCCATCGCCTTGGTAAAGTTGTTCTTCACCTCGCCCTTGGCGTATGGAATCTCCTTGTTCTTCAGCTTGAAGCCATTGTTTGGCAAGCTGGCGATATACTGCTCGATGAGCGGGAGGAGGGTCTTCTCATCGTAGTTGCCCACGAAGTAGAAGGTGAAGTCCTTGGCATTGCCGTAATACTCCTTGGCAAGCGCCATCAGGCGATCGTAGCTGATGGCCTTGATCTCATCAGAAGTAGGAATGCGGCCAATCTTGCTGCCCAGGTAAAGGGTGCTCTGCAATGAATCCTGATATACCATGTTAGGATTGTTGCTCTGGTTGGCCAATATGGTAGCATAGGTATTCTGAAGATTCTTGAACGACTTCTCGTCCTTGCTCAATGCGGTCATCTTGAGATAGATGAGCTGCATCAGGGTCTCCACGTCCTTAGGAGTAGAATTACCGGAAAGGCCATGGCTGTAAGGATTGATGGAGAAACCTACACCTGCCTGCTTGCCTGCGAGCGCCTTTTCAAGCTCGGTGCTTGAGAAATCGCCCAAACCGCTGGTACCCCAAGCCTCGGTCATCAGCATGATGCTAGGGTAATCGCTCTTCTCGAGAGCAGAATAACCCACCTTGGCATTGGCAGAGAAGAGAATCTCATTATCCTTGAAATCGGTCTTCTTCAATACCACCTTGGCACCGTTGGAAAGGGTAAGCTGCTTGTAACCCAGCTGCTTGTTCTCTACGGTCTTCTTAATCTTGCCTGGCTTAGGCAACTGAGCCATCAGCGGCTCCTGCTTCACGTTGTCCACGTATGCCTCCAGCTTCTCAGAGCGCACCTGCTTCACGATATCGGCAAGCTCCTTCTCGGTAGGATAAACAGCACCCTCTGCCTCGCGCATCAGCACCATCGATACCAGGTTGGTATCGCTCTGGCAAACCAGCTGCTTGGCATAGGCATTGATGGCCTCCAATGGCAACTGAGGTACTACCATCTTGTAGATCTGACTCTCGTCCTCTACCGATGGGATTGGCTCGTTGGAGATGAAGTTATCCACATACTGGGTGGTAAACTGCTCATTCTTCATCTTATCCTTGTTGGCAAGCGTCTTATCTACCTGGCTCAGGAACTCCTCCTTGGCACGCTGATACTCAGTGGCGGTGAATCCGAAGTCGTGCATGCGCTTTGCCTCGCGCAATACGGCTGCATAAGCCTCCTTTACCTTACCTGGCTTTGCCACACCGATAAGACTGAAGGCACCCTTGGTAGAAGAGAGCAGGAAGTCGCCGTCGTCGGCACCTGCCTGAAGGAATGGGCAGTCAGCTTCCTGGGCAATCTCGGCATAGCGTGCACCCAGCATAGAGGTAACCACATTGTCCATGTATCCCTTCATGAGATAGCTCATGTCGCCCTTCATCGCATTAGGGATGGCAGGATGCTTCATGAAGATATTGAAGATATCATACTGCTGCTCCTTGTCCTTGTCGATTACGTAGATGGCGGTATCATTATCGGCTACTTCCACCGGCTCTATCTTGGCGGCATTGGCAGGCACCTTGATGCCCGAGAAGAGCTCCTTGATCTTGTTCTCGATATGGTTAACATCTACATCACCCACGATGATGATTGCCTGATTGTCAGGGCGATACCACTTGCGGTAGTAAGCACGCAGGGTTTCCGGCTTGCAACCGTCGATGACGCTCATCAATCCGATAGGGAAACGGTAGCCATACTTGTTGTTCTGATAGAGTTTTGGCAATGAGCGCTCTATCATGCGCTGCTGACCCACGATGCGCATACGGTACTCATTGTGTACCACGTCGCGCTCGTCATTGATGGCTTCCTCGGTAAGAGAGATGCCGTTGCTCCAATCCTTGAGGATGAGCATACATGAATCTACGGCTGTAGGGCGGGTGGTAGGTACATCGGTGAAGTAATATACGGTTTTCTCTACGCTGGTATAGGCATTGAGATTTCTACCATACTCCACACCGATGCTCTGCAGGTAATCCTGGAGGGAATTACCCTTGAAGTGATCGGTACCGTTGAAGGCGAGGTGCTCAAGGAGGTGAGCCAAACCGCGCTGATCATCGTTCTCATTGATAGAACCCACTTTCTGGGCAATGTAGAAGCTGGCTACATGCTCAGGATAACTGTTGTGACGAATGTAGTAAGTCAATCCATTGTCGAGATGACCAATCTTCACATTCTTGTCCACAGGAATGGCCGGCATCTGTGCCATCGCACTTCCCACAGACAAACACAGCAGAAACGCTGCAAAAATCTTTCTTAGTTTCATCTGCTATTGATTTATAAATTACTTGTTTCCAATATTCCGCTTGCAAAATTACACAAAATAAAAAAGATTTGCAAGCATTTGGAAGATTATCTTCCCCAATACCTGCAAATCTTAACGTAAAACTAACATTGGAAGCTCTTCATCCACGAACCGCGGTAAAGGCGGATGAGGAAAAGCGTGCCTCTGAGGGTAAGCTCCGTAGCCATCGCAATCCAGACACCCTCCAAGCCATAGCTCTTGGAAAGGGCGTAAGCCAGGGTGAGGCGCACCAGCCACATGGTACCCAGATTGATGGCGGCTGGCTTCCGGGTATCGCCCGCTCCCACGCAGACACAATAGGTTACGATGCTCGCTGCAAAGAAAGGCTCGGCAAAGGCCTCGATGCGAAGGCAGGTAGTGCCCAGCTCGCGGATGCTCTCCACCGGCGAGAGCACACCTATCATCTCGGGGGCAAAGACATACATCACCACTCCCATCAATGCCATCACGCACATGCCCAATCCCACCGTCATATAGGCGAAATTGCGGCAGAGATCGGTACGCCCGGCACCATGCGTCTGACCCACCAGGGTGGTGGCGGCATCACCGATACCATAACCCGGCATATAGCAGAGGCTCTCGGCGGTGATGGCAAACGAGTGGGCAGCAATGGCGATATTGCCCAATGGTGCCACGATCATGGTGCTCACGATCTGCGCACCGCTCATCAGGACATTCTGTATGGCTATCGGGATGCTGATCTTGCAGGCATGGTGCAGGTATTCCTTCACCCATCGGAAAGGTTCCTTGTCCTGACGCAGATTGAGTATCCGGTTACGGCATGCCGTGAGGTAGAGATTGGGCAGCGAGATGCAGATATAGGCAAGCGCCGTGCCGCAGGCAGCTCCCACTACGCCCATCTTCATGACGTAGATAAAGAGGTAATTGAACACCACATCGCAGATGCATATCAGCACCGCCATCACACTCGGGGTATGCATGTTGCCTGCCGACTTGAGCATCATCTCGGAGATATGATACAGGAATACGAAGGGCAAAGCTAAACCGTATATCAGAAAATACCGTGAGGAATTGCCCGCAATATCAGCACCGCCACCCAGCCAATAAGGCAGATGGGAATGCACTCCTACACATGCCAGGGTAACACAAAGGCTGAACACCAAACCGCATATCAAGGCATGGCGGAATACCTGACGAGCCTTCACGAAATCGTTGGCTCCGATGAAATGAGCCACCTGCACCGAGAAACCGGTAGCTGCCGCACTGAGCAAACTACCAATGAGCCAGTTGGTTGACTCGATAAGTCCGATGCTTGCCGAAGCCTCAGCACCCAGATGTCCCACCATGGATGCATCGATGAAGAACATCATCACGGTGGAAATCTGCGCCAGCATGGAGGGAATACTCAACCCCACGATGAGATTGAGTTTCTCGCTGCGAGCCATCGCCCTACCCTCGCGTATCGACTCCATCAGATAATCTGTCTTATTCTTGAATAACATATTTATTCTCTTATTAATTGCGTTAACGAAAAAAATGGCGACTCCGAGAAGGAATCGCCACCTTTTATTTAATCTTATAAATTTCGTACCTTTGTTTTTCCCAAAACTTAACTTCCGCAGAGCGGAACAGTACTGTTTTTTGTCGTCACTGAATAAACAATCTTATTCTTACCTTAACTAACACCTGTCGTCCTTGAATAAACAATCTTTTCTAACTACCTTAACTAAAACCAATAAACCAATGAACAACAATCTTAACTTTACCTAACAACTAAACCTAATAAAATCTATTACCTAACTAAAAACCTAAAACTTATTTTTTCTGATGCAAAGGTACAACTATTTTCTGGAACTACAATACTTTTACCCGAAAAAATGCAGAAAACTAACATTTTTTTAATATCGACAACATTTTGTGCGCGAACACGAACACTTGTTAACACATCAAAAAGGTATGTTAACACAAAGCGTTCCTAAGAATGCCATCAGACGGCAATCCTAGAAACGCTTCTATTCTATCACCTATATATAATAAGGTGTAAATCCCCCAAAAATCCTACTCTGTAATCCATTCTCCCTTGAGTGCCTGGGCAGCAGCTCTAGAACCCGGTATTACCTGACCCGGACGATAGTAGCTGTCGAGCACTATCTCGAAGCGAAGCATGGAATAGGCAGGGATTACGCTACTCGAACTCTGGGTAGAACCATAAGCCAGCTGATATGGGATATACACCAGCCAATGATCGCCGATGTGCATATTGAGCACGGCTGTGGTAAAACCATCTATCCAGCCACTTGCCAAATTGGTTGTAACCTGAGCTGTGGCCTTGTCGTAGGTACCCTCGAAGGTCTTATCGAATACATAACCTGCAGGATAAGTATCAGTGCCCAGCAATCTGCCAAGATAGCTCACCTTCACAGAATCGGTGTACATAGGGCATCCGCTGCCCTTGCCTTCCTTCAACACGCGAACCACGATGTGATCAGCATCCTTGTAGGAAAGCGGAACATCCATACCATTCACATCCTTGTTAGGTGTCTGGTTCTGGAGCGACCATTTGAGTAGTACCTTCCATTCATCGCTGCCGTTGGCTTTCTGCTGACGGGCATAAGCCAAAGTATCTTCAAAAGCCTGCTCGTTGCGCTCCTGCCAGTTGGCATACTCATCTACGGTGTTATCATCCTCGCTGCATGATGACAGGGCGAACACTGCCATCATGAGCAAGAAGAGATATTTAGAAATTCTTAATTTCATTACCAAGTTTCTTTAATACACTGGTGATACTTACGCGATCCTCGATGATGCCACGAAGGTCAGAGATAGCTACGCGCTCCTGCTCCATGGTATCACGATAACGCAAAGTTACCTTGTGATCCTTAGGTGTCTCGTGGTCAACGGTGATACAGAATGGAGTACCGATGGCATCCTGACGGCGGTAACGCTTACCGATGGAATCCTTAGGATCGCCATAGTGGGTATTGAAGTGGAACTTCAACTCATCCACAATCTCGTGAGCCAACTCTGGCAGGCCATCCTTCTTATCCAATGGGAATACGGCACACTTCACTGGAGCCAATGCCTCTGGCAGGCGCAATACCACACGTGTCTCACCATTCTCAAGCTTCTCCTCGCAGTAAGAGTGGCACATCACGCTGAGGAACATACGGTCAACACCGATAGAGGTCTCTACATCGTAAGGCACATAGCTCTCGTTCTTCTCAGGATCGAAGTACTTGATAGATCGGCCGCTGTACTTCTCGTGCTGAGAAAGGTCGAAATTGGTACGGCTGTGGATACCCTCTACCTCCTTGAAGCCGAATGGCATCTTAAACTCGATGTCGGTAGCAGCGTTGGCATAGTGAGCCAGCTTCTCGTGGTCGTGGTAACGGTAGTTCTCGTTGCCCATACCCAGTGCCTCATGCCAAGCAAGGCGAACCTTCTTCCAATACTCAAACCACTTCATCTCTGTACCTGGCTGGCAGAAGAACTGCATCTCCATCTGCTCGAACTCACGCATACGGAATACGAACTGGCGGGCAACAACCTCGTTACGGAATGCCTTACCTATCTGGCAGATACCGAATGGCAACTTCATACGGCCGGTCTTCTGTACGCTCAGATAATCTACGAAGATACCCTGAGCTGTCTCAGGACGGAGATAAACCTTGCTTGTAGCATCGCTGGCAGCACCCATCTGGGTAGAGAACATCAGGTTGAACTGACGGACGTCTGTCCAGTTCTTGGTACCGCTGATAGGGCAGACGATACCCTCATCCTCGATAATCTGCTTCAGCATCTCCAGGTTAGGTCCCTGCATTGCCTCAGTATAGCGGGCATGGAGATCATCAAACTTCTTCTGGTTCTCCAGTACACGAGGGTTGGTAGCGCGGAACTGAGCCTCATCGAAGCTGTCGCCGAAGCGCTTCTGAGCCTTGGCAATCTCCTTGGCAATCTTCTCCTCATACTTAGCCATGTGATCCTCGATGAGCACATCGGCACGATAACGCTTCTTGGAATCACGGTTATCGATCAATGGGTCGTTGAAGGCATCCACATGTCCTGAAGCCTTCCATACGGTAGGGTGCATGAAGATAGCTGCATCGAGACCTACAATGTTCTCGTGCAACAATACCATACTCTGCCACCAGTACTGCTTGATATTATTCTTGAGCTCAACACCATTCTGACCATAGTCGTAAACGGCAGCCAAGCCATCATAAATTTCACTACTAGGGAACACAAAGCCATATTCCTTGCAATGGCTTACAATTTTCTTAAAAACATCTTCCTGTGCCATGATTAAATCTTATTTTTTTCAAATTTTCGGCAAAGATACTCTTTTTTCTCGAAAAATTGTTGTATTTTTGCCATAAATTAATAAAATAAGTATTAAAAGCTATATATGAGCGACGAAATTAAAGATAAAAACGAAATAAATGAGGAAAATACGCCTCAGGAACACTCCGACTACAAGCCGGTGAACCGTTTTGATGCTTCTGCCGTACATCACCTCAGCGGAATGTATCAGAACTGGTTCCTCGACTATGCATCGTATGTGATCCTGGAGCGAGCCGTGCCCCATATCGAAGACGGATTGAAACCCGTACAGCGACGCATCCTCCACTCCATGAAACGCATGGATGACGGAAGATACAACAAGGTGGCTAACATCGTGGGACATACGATGCAGTTCCACCCTCACGGAGACGCATCCATCGGAGATGCACTCGTGCAGATGGGACAGAAAGACCTGCTCATCGACACACAGGGTAACTGGGGTAACATACTCACCGGCGACCGTGCAGCCGCTCCCCGATACATCGAGGCACGACTCTCGAAATTTGCCCTGGATGTGGTATTCAACCCTAAAACCACCGACTGGCAACTCTCCTACGATGGTAGAAACAAGGAACCTATCACCCTGCCAGCCAAATTCCCGCTACTCCTGGCACAAGGTGCCGAGGGTATCGCCGTGGGTTTGAGCAGCAAGGTACTGCCGCATAACTTCAACGACCTCTGCGATGCTGCCATCCACTACCTCAAGGGAGAACCCTTCCAGCTCTATCCGGATTTCCCTACAGGAGGCGCCATCGACGTAAGCAAATACAACGACGGACAGCGAGGAGGCGTACTGAAGGTAAGAGCCAAGATAGACAAGCTCGACAACAAGACACTCGTAATCAGCGAGATACCTTTCAGTAAAACCACCGGAAGCCTCATCGACTCCATCACCAAGGCGGTGGAAAAGGGAAAGATCAAGGCAAGAAAGGTGGATGATGTCACATCAGCCAACGTGGAAATCCTCGTGCATCTGGCACCAGGCACTTCTTCGGACAAGACGATGGATGCCCTCTATGCCTTCAGCGACTGCGAAATCAACATATCGCCTAACTGCTGCGTCATCGAGGACAACAAGCCGAAGTTCCTCACCGTAAGCGATGTGCTCAGACATAGCGTTGACCGCACCATGGGATTGCTCCGACGCGAACTGATGATCCGAAAGGGCGAGCTGGAAGAGCAGCTCTTCTTCTCCTCGCTCGAACGCATCTTCATAGAGGAGCGCATCTACAAGGAGCGCAAGTTCGAGCAGAGCAAGAGTCAGGACGAGGTAGTGGCATTCATCTACTCCAAGCTGGAGCCGTTCAAGGATCAGATCTTCACCGCCAATATCGACGGCAAGGGAAACGTGGAATACTCCTTCCACCGAGACATCACACGCGACGACATTCTCAAGCTCCTGGAAATCAAGATGCAGCGAATCCTGAAATATAATAAGGATAAGGCGGATGACCTCCTGCTGAAGATCAAGGCAGAACTGGCAGAAATAGAAAACGACCTCGCCCACATGACCGATGTCACCATCAACTGGTTTGAGTATCTCAAGGGCAAGTACGGAAAGATGCATCCTAGAAAAACCGAAATCAGGAACTTCGATACCATCGAGGTGACCAAGGTGGTGGAAGCCAACCAGAAGCTCTACATCAACCGACAGGAAGGTTTCGTAGGTACAGGCTTGAAGAAGGATGAATTCGTATGCAACTGCTCTGACCTCGACGACATCATCATCTTCTACAAGGATGGAAAATTCAAGGTAACCAAGGTTGCCGACAAGATATTCGTGGGTAAGAACATCCTCCACGTACAGGTGTTCAAAAAGAACGACAAGCGAACCATCTACAACTGCGTATATCGTGACGGCAAGCAGGGTGACTACTTCATCAAGCGATTCAACGTAACCGCCATGACGCGCGACAAGCTCTACGATATCACCCAGGGCACACCGGGAAGTCGCATCATCTACTTCACCGCCAACCCTAACGGCGAGGCAGAAATCATCAAGGTGACGATGGAACCTGATCTGAGCAAGAAACGCCAGAGCATCTTCCTGGAGAAAGATTTCTCTGAAATCCTCATCAAGGGACGTGCTGCCAAGGGCAACCTGCTCACCAAGCGAACCATCCGCCGCATCGGATTGAAGAGCCACGGACACAGTACCCTAGGAGGAAGAAAGGTGTGGTTCGACCCGGATGTAAACCGCATCAACTATGATGAGAACGGCAGATTCCTGGGAGAATTCAACGATGATGACTCTATCCTGGTAGTACTCGACAACGGCGAATTCTACATCACCAACTTCGATGTGAACAACCATTACGAGGACAACATCCTGAGATTGGAGAAATGGGACGAGCACAAGATATGGACGGCCATTCTCTATGATGCCGACAATGAGGGATATCCATACATCAAGCGATTTACGATGGATGCCACCAAGCGCCACCAGAATTGTCTGGGAGAGAATCCAAACAGCAAGTTCATCCTGCTCACCGATACCCCATTCCCTCGCCTCAAGGTTACCTATGGGGGTGTGGATGCCATCCGACCTGCCGAGGAATTCGATGCCGAGCAATTCATCGCTCAGAAGAGTTTCAAGGCAAAGGGTAAGCGCCTGACGACATGGAAACTGGAAAGCATTGAGGAATTAGAGCCGACAAGATTCCCGGAGCCTCCAGCAGAAGAAGATCCTGATGCAGAAGATACAACCGGCGATTCTGAAGGCGCAGGTAAGAATGCTGAAGCTGTAGAGAATCTCGATCCTGATGCAGGAAAAAGCGAGCAACAGGTAATAGATGAACTGACCGGCCAAACCAATCTCTTCTCAGAAAAAGATTTCGAAGAAGATCAGAAAGACAAAGATTGGTTATCAAGACAATAAAAGAATTCGAAAAGTTTTCGATATATATTTTTTAGGAGGGTGTACTTGGATACACCCTCCTTTTTCTCTATAGATGATTATATGCGTCGCATTGCTGTATATTTTTATTTCTTATACCCCTTCAGTTTCTCCAGACAATAAGCCTTGAAATCATTCCAGTGGTAATAAGGCTCCACATCGCTCTTGATAGGAAGCGTAGCTTCATCCTCGCAGAGCAATACCTTCACCAGCACATCATTCGCCTTGTTGCGATAGAATACAAACTGAAGGTTGGTAGCCATCGGAGTAATCTTATAATCAAACCATTGAGAAGAAATTCTCTCAGGATCTCTGATTTCCTCGCCATATCCATTCAGATCCAGGAGGCAAGTAAGCGGAGTAACCATCGTATCATGACCATATCTCAAGGTAGCACCCGGATGCGGAAGAGCTATGCAGCTATCAGCCTTCTGGATGATATCCATCAGAAGATTACGCTGGGAATATGGCTGAACATTGCCCGTATAAGGAGAATTGCCATACGCCATCTGCCACCAGATATTGGTACTTACCCAATTCTGATACAACTCCTCCTCAGTAAAGAGATCATAAAGCGAAACCTTGCCTCTCAACTCAGTACCCTGTACAGAGCTAGCCATCTCATAAAGCTTTCTATTCAAGTCGCTCTGGTTGATATTCTGCTTCACCCAAGCCGGATCATTGAAAAGTTCCTGCATCACTCGGCTATAGCAGGCATGCTTCTTGGAAAACTCCTCCTGCACCACCTTTCTGCCCACAGAATTCTTCAAGCTATCCAGGTATCTATCTCCCTGATTCATATAGTACATATCATGCTCACTGGCATCGTGGAAGATATGAAGCTTAGGATTCATGCGGAGCATCTGCTGCAAGCCATTCTCCATAGAGAGAATGCAGCGGATCACCACCGTGCTTCGTGCCTCAATATTCGTATTACCGGCAAAGATCTCAGGAAATCTTTCCATCATTCGCTTGGTAATACCCTGATGCTGGAGAGCTCCCAGCGGAGTCAACTCGCCATCACGTCCCTTTGCCTCTTCACGAATCAGCTTCACCTTAGCCAGTGTTTCCTCACCCTTGGCAGTCAACTTACCTTCCTGCTTCGCCTTCAACAGGGAGAAATAAGGCACATCATACGCCTGCTTGCCAATCATATAGCGGGAGCCATGACGGCCATAGTGGCTCAGATAGAAAGGCTTATATCCCTTAGGCGCCGGAGTTAACTGCTTCTGAGGCCCGCGATAAGCCACATAGTTACTACCCGAGAGTGTAATGTCTCGCTTGAAATCCTCCAGAGGACTCTGAGCAGACAATGGCATCGCAAAAACAAGAGATGCCAACAATAATAGATTCTTTGTATTCATTGTTACTACATTTTTATTGTATAATTCATTTTTTCATCATGATTATTTTCAGTTTGCCTGCAAAAGTACCATTATTTCTCGTAAAAAACAAACAAACCCGCTTTTTTCTGCTCATTTCTTCTTTTTATTCGAATATTTATTGTATCTTTGCACTCACAAATGCGCTTGTGGCGAAATTGGTAGACGCGCTAGACTTAGGATCTAGTGGTTTAGGCCGTGTAGGTTCGAGTCCTATCAGGCGCACCGATAAAAATCCTAACTGCTTGATAATAAGCGGTTAGGATTTTTTCATTCTAGAAACCAGGAAGTTATTATCAACCTACTTACTCATAGATATTGGAAGAAACAGTCGTCACATAACCACGTTTTTTGATTTAAATCAACAAATTCCCATATTTTACAAGAAAACCAGATAAACTATTCTTGTTTTTCGCATATTTCCTATACCTTTGCCCACGGAATTCCAATAAAAGAAAAGAAATAAAGTATTAATTTCGGTTTAAAAGATTGATTATGAAGAAGATTATGTTGAGCCTTATGATGGCTCTCGTTTCTGTTTGCGCAAGCGCACAGGTTTACATCGGTGGTACAGCTGGTATCTCTAGCAACAAGATCGGTGATAGTGACAGTAAGACTGCTTACAAGCTCATCCCAGAAATCGGTTACCAGTTCAACAACAAGTGGGATGCTGGTATCGAGGTAGGTATCCAGAAGGGCGAAGTTTGCAAGATTTCTCCTGTTGGCAATGCTACTACCTTCACTATTGCTCCTTACGTACGCTATACAGCTGTTGAGAGCAAGGTAGTTGATCTCTTCTTCGAGGGTACTATCGGTTATAACAGTGTAAGCAAGGGCGGTGGCGACTTCTACGAGGTAGGCATCAAGCCCGGTTTGGCTGTTAAGCTTACAAAGCATGTTGAATTCATCTCAAAGATTGGCTTCCTCGGATACAAAGGCTATTCTCCTGAGCACGGAGATAACTCTTCTACGTTCGGAGTTGATGTAGATGCTAGCAACATTTCTTTTGGTGCTATCTACAAGTTCTAATCTTAGAAAAGCTCATTTACTCATCGTAAATATATCAAGGGCGCAAGCTTTTTCCGCAACAGGAATAGCTTGCGCCCTGTTTTTATGTGAAATCTCAATTTACATGAAATCTCAATAAAGGGCAACTTATATGAAAACCTCAATATAGAGCAACCTTGATAACCCCATCTTTTCTATTCTCAAACACATCGTAAGCTTCCTCTATTCTAGATAACGGAAAACGATGGGTAATGAGAGGAGTGGTATCTATCTTGCCCTGTGCTATCAAGCTCAGGATTTCCTCACAATCACAGCCATCTACTCCACCCGTCTTGAAAATGAGATTCTTGCCATACATATCAGGAAGCGGAAGCATCTGGGGCTTATCATACATAGCAACAATAGTAACGATAGCATTAGGACGGGCACACTTCCATGCCAACTGGAAGGTATCCGAACCACCAGCTACTTCCATCACCACATCGGCTCCACCATGCAAACTCTGCTCCTTGACGAAGGTTTCGCAATCTTCCGGTTCTACCACAAGAACCTGCGGATAATGTTCCTGGATAAATGCTCTCCTGGCTTCTGATTTCTCGCAAACGATGATTTTTCCAGGATTCTTCAGTAAGGTACAGAGCAAACAGCAAACTCCCGTAGGACCTGCTCCGATAATGAGAACCGTATCTTCTTCCTTAATTTCCGAGATTCGGGTTGCCCAGAATCCTGTGGCAAGAATATCGCCAACAAAGAGTGCCTGCTCATCGCTCACCGTATCGGGAATCTTATTCAATCCGGTAGTGGCATACGGAACTCTGACGTATTCCGTCTGGCCGCCATCTATCCTGCACCCCAACGCCCAGCCACCGTGAGGAGAAGTACAGTTGTTTACGTATCCATGCTGGCAGTAGAAGCATTCGCCACAATAAGTCTCCACATTCACCGTTACTCTATCGCCCGGCTTCACATGGGTAACCTGCTCGCCTACTTCTTCTACAACACCCACCATCTCATGCCCCACAGTAATACCTGGTACGGCACGAGGCACTGAACCATGCTTGATATGCAGATCGCTGGTACAGATACTGCTCATTGTTACTCTCACTATAGCATCCTTGGCATCCTTGATGGTAGGTTTCGCTTTCTCAACAAAAGCGAATTCTCCTTTTTTAATATATGTAAATGCTTTCATCGTCTCTAGTTTATTAATGTTTTATCGAAAATGCAAATATACAAAAAAATATTCATAGCATCATACGTTATGCCAACTTTTTATGCTTTGTTAAAATTAGAGTTTTTTTAACGAGAAAATACTGAAAATTCACAGAATATATATATCTTTGCAGTATTATTATAACATCATATCACAAAAAACCATTCTATATGAATAATTACAAGAATATCAAGGCAAAGGTTCTACGCATTGATGAAGAAGAACATAAGTTCGTCATCGAAGTAGAAAACAGAATTTACAAGGTAGGACAGATTGACTTCCAAAGGAGGCAACCCGCCCCTAAGACACTTGACTGTCTGATGATTACAACCCATCTAGGCAAGGTTTTCATTTCCCAGAACATAGAACACCTCATGAGAAAACATTATAAGGAAAATGATGAGGTGGATTTCAAGATCAAGATGACATTAGGTGATTTCTATCACCTGGAAGACGAATACGGCTTCACGGCCATGCTGAAAAGGGATACCATCATCAATGCAGCGCTCACTCCTAGAGTAAGATGCAGAGTGATGAAGTTCCGCCAGAAATACATGGAGGTACAACTCGTAGAAGTATTGGGCGCCGATAAGTCGGAGTTTTCACTTTCAGATAAAGATTTTCGTGAAATCATAGGTGATGAAAACTGGAATACCCCTGAGTTCAGAAATCTGATGCTCGGAGATACGCCTTCAGACATCTTCGACCTGGAGTGCCACCGATGGATAGCTGGCATCTCCAATCATCTCAGCCAAGATGAATTACAGACATTACTCCTGCAGATTCATTCCCAATGCATCGAAACGCTACAGGGAGAGTATCTCCTGCCCCGATGCAAGGAAGCCGAGCGCATGCTGCTCGAACAGCGATTTACCGATATCATCGAACTGATATCTTACTACATTCAAGCCATCAGAATATTAAGAGAGGGAAAGGCCGAGCATACCATCAGCCAGATTCTTTCCACTCTATCCACTTGTGCCTATATCTACCATCCACGCAAGCAGTTCTGCATCATGCAATGCATCTTCATGCTCGACTTTTCGATTATGGAAAAACTCATCACGTCTATCCTGACCACCCTTCGCAGCCAGCAGGTATATCTTTGGAACAGAAAACCCTTTCAGATGCAATGGCTCAAACTGTTACAAAGCTATGTAGAGAATATCTATCACCAGACAGACAGACTCTCCAGCGATGCAACAACCAAGGAAACCATGATTCAGGTTTTGACCATCGAGCTGATACTGGGACGTCATGCATCGCATAAAATTTACGATAACTCATTGAATCAGGCATTGCTCTATCGCTTGGTTTCGCTGATGAATGTAAGCGACCCTAACAAGACTCTCCAGAAAGCATTCCTTTCTCTCTTCACCCCGACAGAATTCAATGCAGCCCTTCCTTTCAACAGCGATGACGCATTCGTCCTCGCCAATATGCTCTGCTCACAACAGGACAATGAAACCGTGGAGAGTTTTGAACCTGCCAAATATGAGAATGAAACAACCCTCCTCACCATCAACGAGCAAGCCATCACCATACAACCAAAGGATCTAGATAAAGAAAATGTATATATGCCTCTCTCTTCACGCATGGGATTGTGGCATGGACTTTCCATCCGCCTGGACGAAAAACCACCGGTAAAACTACGTGGAAAAATAGGTACTACCATCGAACACTATAAGGAGCTGTGGGAATACATTACCCATTCTCTATTCTCCCAAAAGCGTAAGTCCTCAAAAAAGCAAAACAGAAAACTCTATATAGATGATGAAACGACCATCATCGTAACCAAACAACTGGCAGGACAGCTCTTATTTGAATGCAAAGTAGTAGAAGAAGGTTGTGAGGGAGTGGGAACGTTAGATGTTTTAAACGATGTTGTACCTTTCTTCCCTGGCGACATCAACACCCAGTCGTTTGAATATCAAGGGATGCCACTCTTGTTGCATGCCTACGTAAAAGAAGTCAACAATGATGGAAGTTATGTCTTTGCCATGCGTGATATGATCAGCGAATACGCAGACGACGTACGAGTAAACGATCTGTTTTATAACTCTCGTCTCACCTGTCTGCTCTGCAATCAGGTACCCGACGTACCTCGTGTTCCAGCCGTAAGCAGCGAAGGCTTTTCTGTTTCCGTATGTCCTGCCCCAGGCATGACTCTCGATGATTTGAAAAAAGGTATGGTGATAGAAGTTGATAACATCACGGAAGGAACCAATGGTTATCTCAACGGAACCTTCCTGCGGGAATCACCGGAAAGCCGATTCAGTCTTGCCGATGCTTTCCATCAGCTGATGCTGGGCTATGCAGCACATGAGGTTTACAATCCAAAGAATGAAAAGGATGAATTGGCTAATGCGATGCCTATAGAGAAAGTATATGTATCGGAAATGATGAGCATCATAGATGCCAAAGCCACCCTAGAAGAAGACAAGATCAAGGCATACAACTATCTCAATTTCTGCCGACTTCTTGCCATCATGCTCGACAGCAAGGAGAGAACCAGTTACTACGATAGCCGACTTACGCTCCTGGAGGTACTCAACGACTTTGCAACATTAGATAAGGTAGATATCAACAAGATTGAACACATCGCCGAAAAGGAACCGGAATTGTTTGAACGCAATGCCATCCTTCGTCACGACTTTATGCAATTGCGTATCATCGGTTGTCTGGATAGCGAGGAACACTACGAAGACCTGTATCGTTGGAGCTGTCTTACAGAAGATCCTCACCTGCAGCAACTGGCATCGCTCGTGCTCTCTCATAACTTCGTGAAGAAATCGGGACTTCTCACTCAAGCCGGTGATATCCTCGACAAGATTCGCGCTCTTCTGAAACTCCACAAGTCATCTTCCAACAAGAAGAACTATGGCAAGGAAGATTTCCATACCGAGTTCAAGACATCCATCATCTATCCGGAAAACTCTATGCGAGTGGATGTGCAGGCACAAACCGTCAAGATTATGCAGGAAATATGTGCCTTCCTCAATGCCGAGGGCGGCCATCTCTATCTGGGCGTATCGGATATTGGCTATGAAATGGGATTGGAAGAGGACTTGAAGAACCCGCTCTTCAAAGGCTCCAGAGATAAGTATGAGGTATATGTCAACAATCAGATTATCTATTATCTCGGTCAGGAAGGAGCACATTATATACATACTCACTTCGATACGGATATCAGCAATGCGGTACTCATCATCGACATCGAGCCATGCCCTACACCTAAAGCCGTAGGCAATGTATATTACGAACGCATGGGTACATCTGCGCGCAAGGTAAACGAAACCTACAAGGACAAATTCCTTGCCATCAGAAAACAATGGGCAGAAGAGCACATTCCGCATGCTGTGGTTACACAGGAAGAAATGCCGACTGCGTTAGAAAACACTCTAGCCACCAAGGAGCCCAAAAACTCCACTAAGCATGTAGAATCTGCTCCTATCACCGACCACATCCAAACCTCACGTCTGCGCAACAATGCATTGCACGATTACGAGGAAGGCTACCGCCCTATCACGGCAGTCATCTGTCTGATGGACACGGACGAATACAAGATACTGGATGAAGACGACTGGCAGGATTATCGCCTGAAACTGGCTGTTCATGAAGACGAAGAAGAAGGATGGCTCATTCTTGTCTATGAAAGCGGAAAGGTATGCAAGGTTTCGATGGCAGAGCTCTTGCAGAGAGAACGGGGCAGAGCATTCAAGCGTTACGCTGGCGAAAAACTCATCTTTGCGTCCGTTGCCTCAGACAAGGACTCTGTATGTGTGGGATTCATTGACGGCAAGACCAACCATTACGTCAGATTTGATGATGTTGACAGATTCGAACACGGCAAGATGCAGGCAGAAGGTACCCTTCCTATGGATGTACCGAATGCCGGCGTTCATTATGTAGAAGTAATTGCGCAGGATCAAGTCCCTGTCAACAGAAACATCGGCAGAAAGACCATCGGATGCATCCTGAAAACCGTAGAAGGAAGAAGATGCATGGCAGTTCTTCCCGACTGTAATTTGAAATAAACAGGTTACACCATCATTTTTTCCAGTTGCTCCTGTGCCTTTCTCATATCCTGCTCAAAACTTACATGGTCGAGAAGGAAACCATCTCTTCCATCAGCAAGCAGCTGATAAAGCTGTGGATTCATGCCATCCACATACTGGCTGATAGCATATTCGATATCATCACGCTGCGTGGGATTGGTAGAAAACTCATAGACACGAAGCTTCTGATGAATAAAGCAATAAGCCGACTCTATACAGTCTTGAGAGATACTGGATAGAGAGCAACTGTCTTGATGAGTACTGTCTCCAAAATGGGTGAAGCCCTCTTTACCGAGGGTTTCACCTTTATTTATATATTGATTCATATTCATTATTTCACTCCCTTCATTGACAAGGCAATGCGCTTACGCTTCAAATCCACTTCTGTCACTCTCACCATTACATGCTCATGGAGCTTCACCACTTCACTAGGGTCACTGATGTAGCGGTTGGACATCTGTGAAACGTGAACCAATCCATCATTGTGAACGCCGATATCTACAAAGGCGCCAAATTTGGTGATATTAGTTACGATGCCAGGCACTACCATGCCCTCCTGCAGATCCTCAATGGTCTTGATGCTTGCATCAAACTCAAATTTTTCAACCTCTCCACGAGGATCCAAACCAGGTTTGTCAAGCTCAGCCATAATATCCATCAAAGTAGGCATACCCACCTCGGCAGTGACATATTTCTTAATATCTATTTTCTTCTGCAAATCCTTATCTTCCACCAGCTGCTTCACGGTGACTCCCTGATCTTTCGCCATCTGCTCTACCAGGGCATAACGCTCTGGGTGAACAGCACTGTTATCCAAAGGATTTCTAGCTCCAGGAATACGGAGGAAGCCGGCACACTGCTCGAAGGCAGAAGGACCCAGACGTGGCACCTTCTTCAACTGGGCACGAGAAGCGAAGGCTCCATTCTCCTTACGGTATTCCACAATATTCTTGGCAAGAGTAGGACCGAGACCACTCACGTAGGTCAGGAGATGCTGGGATGCAGTATTCAGGTTTACACCCACCGAGTTCACGCAACTCATCACCACGGTATCCAAGCTCTTCTTAAGCTGTGTTTGATCCACATCATGCTGATACTGTCCTACACCGATGCTCTTTGGATCAATCTTTACCAGTTCGGCAAGCGGATCCATCAGTCGGCGACCAATACTTACAGCACCACGCACGGTTACATCCTCATCCGGGAATTCATCTCTGGCAATCTTGGAAGCAGAATAGATAGAAGCACCATCCTCACTTACTACATAGATATCCACAGGGTGTGGATAACTTATTTCGTGCAGCCAGTCACTCGTCTCGCGACTTGCCGTACCATTACCCACAGCCATCGCCTCTACCTGATACATCTTCACCATGCGCAGGATAGCAGAAGTAGCCTCATTTTTCTTATTACGAGGAGGATGAGGATAGACGATTTCATGATGAATCAGATTGCCCTGTGCATCAAGACAGCAAGTCTTGCAACCATTGGCAAAACCAGGATCAACAGCCATCACCCGCTTCTGACCTAAAGGAGCAGCGAGCAAGAGCTGGCGCAGGTTCTCAGCAAAAACCACAATTGCCTCTTCATCCGCCTTCTGCTTACTGAGAGCAGCAAATTCGGTTTCAATACTAGGTTTCAAAAGACGCTTAAAGGCATCATCCACCGCTTCGCCAACCAAAGTCTGGCACTCACCATATCCATGTACATAGTGGCGTTTCAACTTATCCTGGCATTGCTCATCATCTGCAGAGATACTGATACGGAGGAATCCGGCAGCTTCACCACGACGCATAGCCAACAAGCGATGAGAAGAACACCTTTTCAATGGTTCTGAGAAATCGAAGTAATCAGAAAAGCGCTGTGCTTCCTCCTCATCCTTTTTCTTAGCCACCACCTTAGAGGTGATGATAGCACCACGACGGAATTCTCCACGAATCTGATTTCTACTCTCCTCGCTCTCGCTCACCATTTCGGCAATGATATCCTTAGCACCCTGCAGGGCAGCATCAGCATCCTTCACCTTGTCGCTTACAAACTTCTTGGCAGCCTGCAGCGGGTTGCGTTCACGCTGAAAAAGCAGAACTTGCGCTAAAGGTTCCAAGCCAGCCTCACGTGCAATCTGTGCACGAGTTCTGCGCTTAGGCTTGAAAGGAAGATAGATATCTTCCAGTTCTGTGGCATCCCAACAGTTTTCGATGCGCTCCTTGAGGGCATCCGACAGTTTACCTTGCTCATCAATAGTCTTCAGGATGGTTTCTTTTCGTTTCGCCATTTCCTTCAACTTCTCGTTAGCCTGAGCGATAGCCTCGATATTCACCTCATCCATATTTCCCGTTTTCTCCTTACGGTAACGGGAAATAAAAGGAATGGTGCATCCTTCTTCAAGAAGCGCCAATGTATTCTCGACAGCCTGCTCACGTAATTTGAGTTGGGCTGCAATAATCTTTGTAAATTGATTCATAATTAATTTTTATTTTTGCGAATGCAAAGATACAAAAAATCTGCGAAATCCAAGACCGAGCAGGTCAAAAATCTGCGTCATCTGCGAAATCTGCGTGACCTAAAAAACAATCAGCGTGAGAAAAAGAAAGATTTGCGTGAAAACAAAAAAGCCTCAGAAATCTTTCGAAATCTGAGGCTCTTGATAAAAGAAGGCGGCTACCTACTCTCCCGCATTGCATTGCAGTACCATCGGCGCAAGTGAGCTTAACTTCTCTGTTCGGAATGGGAAGAGGTGGGACCTCACCGCAATAACCACCTGATAATGGGTTATGACGTAATTGCACACAAGCAAAACAAGATAATGAACTGTATATACAGTTGAAACTATGAACTTTCCTAAAGAAAGTGTTCGGGCAATTAGTAATGCTCGGCTTTGACATCGCTGTCTTTACACCTGCATCCTATC